>Ga0182015_10001970_pt1 | contig 25840 bp, 18 predicted proteins | sample 712P3MmetaG_FD_120478 | JGI IMG/M metagenome (GOLD analysis project Ga0182015, IMG submission 120478) | Permafrost microbial communities from Stordalen Mire, Sweden - 712P3M metaG | ecosystem: Environmental > Terrestrial > Soil > Wetlands > Permafrost | place: Sweden: Stordalen | collected...
CGCAGAAGCTTGCTTGTCATTGGATCGCTTAAACTCCTTGAACATGATTCCGCGAAACATGGTTCCGGGAATGACTTAGATTACCCTCAGGCAACGCCGGGGCCGTACTCACGAAGTCTTCATCTTGCTTTTCTGCAACGGCCGCGTCAGGCAGCGTCAGACAGGGCGCACTAAATTGCCGGCGTCACACGCCGGGGTTGCGGACGTGTCGTCCACCCTTGGTCAGCTTTCTGCAATGGCGTCGATCACCGTAATTATAGAGAGCATCCGCAACCGCCGTCAAACCATATACGGTCCGGATGGCCCGGATCGGTCCGGAGAGTGGCGCAGTTTGAGCGACATCCCGAGCAAACGAAGCGCGCCGAACGGGTCGCGTTTTTGCGACGCAATCATCGCGCGTTTGGCTCGCTTCCTTGTCCAACTGAGCCCACACGGTCCGCGGAGACTTCAGAACGTCGTCGCCACCGTGAACCGGAACGTCTTGCGCGGCTCACGTAACAGGAAAGTAGGCGCGTAGGTGTTCACCGCCAGGTGATAAGTATATTGTCCTGCGGACGTCAGGAAACATCCGGTTGGTCCGCAGGTATGGGGAAACATGTTGGCTGTGATGGGAATCGGCGGAGTGGCCACGCTGTCCAGCCGCAATGGATTGTAGGCCCAATAGATGCGGAACGGAGCATTGATCACCGGCAAGAACATCTGCAGTTCCAGACCGGTGGACATTCTCGGCCTCCAGTTGGTCGATCCCAGGATCTGCAGTTGCTGCTTCGGCGGCGGATTCAGGACACTGCCTGGAGTGCAGCCCGTTCCCGTTGCCGTGGCTTGCGACGGATCCTGTTGGGGACATCCGAAGGGCTGAGCGATGACGCCATCGTACTGCTGGCTCGCAATCTGCAATTGCGAGGGGCGGAGAGCCGGATCGATACCCGCATCCAAAAACGGAGCCAGGGCCACCGGACCATAGATGGTGATGCGGTACTCAAAATTGGTAACCACGCTCAAATCGCCGCCCGGGAACGTGATCTGATCCACGGGAATCGGAATCGTTAAATTTCCCAAGAGAGGATTCTGGGCATTCTTGGGGACTGGACTTCCATCCGGATTGGTAAGCGTGATCGAGCCGACTCCCGGCAGGAAGGCCACCGGAGATACGGATCGGATATCGAAACCGCGAAGGTCATTTTCACCGCCCATGTAGGAACGCTGGAAGGGAGGAGCTACAAGTCCGGCATAGCCTGAGATGAAAGATCCCTGAACATTGAAGCCGATCGCATTGCGACGGTTCTGGACGGGTATGAATTTCTTATATTGAATGATTGGGCGAATGGATCGAACCGTTCCTCCAAGCCCGGCCAGTTCGGCGCCAACCGTGAACTGGTGCCCATGATGGGGCGCGATAGGATTGTCGATGGTGTTGAAGGAGAAGTTGGGGAAAATCTTGCTGGTGATAATACCCTCAAGCGCATTCGGTCCGGAAATTCCTCGGAAGGCGATGTACTCGAAGAGGTTTTTCGACGCCGAACTCAGAGCCAGCAACGATGATCGATCAAAGGAATAAGTAATCCCCACGCGCTTAAAAGAGTGGCGCAGCGGATAGCTTAATGAGGTGGTAAATCCCGCGCTCGACTGCGTGTAGTTTTGCAGGTTCTGCAGCACGGCATTGGGCAGATTCAGATTCTGTCCGCTAAATAGGGAAAGTTGGCGGGCTTGATTGTAGCTGACCTTGTTGTAATAAATGTTAAAACCAAACTGCAAGGGCCGGTCGAAAAGGTAGGGCTGCGTGAATCCGAAGCGCACACTGCGCGCCAGATTTCCGACGCTGGCCTGCACCTGCAGCGTCTCGCCCAAGCCGAGGAAGTTATTCGTGGCATAGTTGATGCCGACGAAAGCGCCTTCCAGTCCGCTGACGCCGCCGTTCAAGCCGATGCTGTTCTTGCCTTTTTCCTTGACCTTCAACGTCAGGTCAACCAAGCCGTCCTTCTCATCCAGTTTGCGGTCGGTCACGTTCGGGTCGTCTGGCTTCAATTGGTCGAAATATCCCAGTTGATTCAGGCGAAGCAAGCTCAGTTCCCAGAGACGCGAGTTATAGATATTGCCCTCTTCCAGAGCGATCTCGCGTCGAATCACCTTGTCGCGGGTTGTGGTGTTTCCCTGGAACTCGATGCGGCGCACATAAAACTGCTTGCCCTCATCGACATCGATATCGAGAAAGATCAGTTTCTTGTCGTCATCAAAACGGGTTTCGGGCACGGAGGTGAAGTTGATGTAACCCTGTTCACCATACGCCTTGCGCAGGTTTTCCAGACCCTTGGCCACTTTCTCCTTGCTGAAAACATCGCCGTCCTTGATGGGGAACAGGCCGCGCAATGCCTTTACGTTGGACACCGCCTTGTTGTTCTTGAAGGTGATGGAACCGAGCGTGTAACGATCACCCTCCTCGATGGGCATGGTTATATCGACGGCCTTGCCCGGCCCAGACTGCAAGAGCGGGATGTGCGCGCCCTGATGCCCAGTATCGTGGATTTGAGTCTTGGGCTCATTCACGATGACTTTAAAATATCCCCGATTCTGATATTCATTACGGACGCGCTCTGTATCTTCATCCAGCTTGGTCGCGTCATAAGTTCTGGCAAAGATGTTTTCCAGAAAGATCGAGTGCGGGATGCCGATGGGGCGCAAATTCTTCATGGCGTAACGCAGAACGCGCGTATTGACGTTCTTGTTGCCCTCGAACTTGATCTTTCCCACCTTAACCTTCGGACCTTCCTTGATGACAAAAGTGATTCCAACCGCAGCGGGGGGAATCTGCCGGACCTCGGTGCGAATGGTGGAGAATTGGCGCCCGTGTTCGGCCAGCAGTCCTTTGATCACCACTTCCGCTTTCTTGACCTTCGTTGGGTCGTACTGATTCTCCACCGACAGGCCTACCTTTGCTTCCTTGAACCGGTCCAGCACGTCGCTGGTGGTGACCGAACCCAGACCGACATAATTAATTTCGCGGATGGTTGGTTTTTCCTTGACCTGGATGATCAAACGCCAGCCCTTGGGAGTCTGTTCGCGGCTGAAGAGGATATCTTCGAAGTAGCCGGTATTCCAAAGAGCGTTGAAATCGCGCTCCAACCCGGCGGGATCATAGATATCCCCGGGATGAGTAAAAATTCGTCCCTTGATGGTATCGGCAGGAATTCTACGATTGCCCTGAACGTCAATCTCGGAGATTACGTCGCTCTGGGCCCAGCCGGCCGAGGCGAAAAATAGCGCCAGCACAACGCCCAGCACCCACCCACAATGCTTCATCCGGCGGGAAAGCCGTGCCAACGAAGAAGCTGGAGTGGAGGCGGCTCCGGAAGGGCCGCAGCCGTTCTCGGGCACGACGATGTCCTTATGAAAGCGAAGATGAATCGCTACGACCTCAGACCTTTCTGGTGTAGGAAAACGACAATTATACGGTAGAGAGCGAAAACGCGTCCAAGTTGCCACTCACGACCGTAGCCTCATGGAACGGAGTTGGATGACTCCACTTCAACCAAGACGGAATAAAACGTTGCGGAGTTGCCCAGGTCGGAAAGTTTTTCCGAAGTGAGCACGTTTATATTGCGGAGCCCCGAGCTCAACTTGGCCCAATTCAGCTTCGCAGATACGACTCCGGGCTGAACTGCGCCATCCACGCTCGCCTTCAGGAATATTTCCCCCCGATGGTTGTACACCCTCACTCTATCTCCGTTGGAGATAGCGCGCACTTGGGCGTCCGTTGCATGCATCTCCAGAAGGCCGACCTCTTCCATGGCTTGCACCGAAGGCTGATTTGAAAAAGTTGAGTTGAGGAAGTTGTCAGCCTTGCGGGCTAACAATTCCAGCGGGAATGTTGTTTTTTCGGCTCCGTGCCGCGACTCCGCTGGAGGCTTGAACTCGGCCACGGGATCAAGGCCCAGCGCCTTCATCGCTTCGCTGTACAGTTCGGCTTTGCCCGAGGGCGTCCGGAAGTTACCGTGCGCGAAGGGGAGAAATGGCTGACGGGAGTCGGTCGAAGTCGTGGTTTGAGTGTTTCCGGGCTGCCCACTGGCCACCGGCCCCTGACTGGCGAAGTTCAGCCTGACTTGTCCTTCGCGCTCCAGCCGCTCACGGGTGATCCCTCGCAACCACGGATTCTTGGATGACAGAGCGCCATCGATTATGTCATTGACGCTCTCGCCGAAGCATTCTTCCTCAAAGCCCATCCTCGCGGCTAATGCGCGAAACAAGTCAACATTGGCACGGCATTCCCCGAGCGGCTCAATCGCCTGGTCCGAAATCTGCAGGTAGTAGTGGCCATACGCCGTCTGCAGATCCTTGTGCTCGAAAAAGGTGGTCGCAGGCAAAACGATGTCGGCGTAATCGGTGGTGTCGGTGAAGAATTGCTCGTGGACCACGGTGAACAGGGCAGAACGCTTGAGGCCGCGCACGACTTCATTGTGGTTTGGACAAACCGCCGCCGGATTCGAACCGTAAACCAATAACGCCTTCAGCGGCGGATCACTCAGCGTGTTGAGAGCCTTGCCCAGTTCCACCATGTTCACAATCCGAGGAGATTGGAGGCCCTTTGGCTTGAGGTCGGGGCGCCTCAAAGCGTCCTTGTTCAAATCAAAGGCGCCGCTCGTCGAAAGGTGAATCCCGCCGCCAACTTCTTTCAACGAGCCGGTGATGCACGGAAGCATCGAGATGGCGCGCGTGGCCATTCCGCCGCCATCCGAGCGCTGCACGCCATAGTTCACGCGGATGACCGCCGGCCGGGTCGTGGCGTATTCTCTCGCCAGTTTGTGAATGTCTTCCGCAGCGATTCCGGTCCACTGCGCGGCGCGCTCTGGCGGATAGGCCTTGACCTTCTCGCGCAGCTCGTCGAAGCCCAGTGTGTGCTTCCTCACATAATCGGCATCGTACAAGCCTTCGCCAATGATGACCTGCATCATAGCAAGAGCCAAAGCGCCATCCGTTCCCGGATTGATGGGAAGATACCAGTCGGCGCACGCCGCCGTTCGTGTGCGGTAAGGATCGATGACAACCAGCTTCGCGCCCCGGCGCCGCGCTTCCACGATGTACGGCCACAGATGAACATTGTTGCCGTGAATGTTCGAAGCCCAGGCGATGATGTAGCGGGAGTGAACGAACTGGTCGGGCTCGGTGCCAAGTTTGACGCCCATGACGGACTCCAGCCCAGCCTCGCCGGCCGATGAACAAATCGTGCGCTCCAACTCGGAGGCTCCGAGACGAGTAAAGAATCGGCGATCCATCGAAGCGCCGTTCAGCGCGCCGAGCGTTCCGCCGTAGGAATAGGGCAAAATTGCCTCTGCACCGAACTCGGAAATGATCTTATGGAATCGGTCGGCAATCTCATCGAGCGCCTCATCCCAGCTGATGCGCTGCCAACCCTCTTTCGCTTGTGCTTGTGTGGGGACAGCCGCCCCCGGCCGTCCATGCGGAGCGCAGCTCCGCTGCCCCACCACCGGCCCCTTCGGTCCGATCCGCCGCATCGGATGCAGCACGCGGTCCGGCGAATACACGCGGTCCAGATACTTCGCCACCTTCGCACACAAAAATCCGCGCGTCATCGGATGCTCGGGATCGCCCTGGATCCTGGTCGCCTTGCCATCCTCAACCGTGATCAACACGCCGCAAGCATCGGGACAATCGTGCGGACACGCGGCATGGACAACCCGTTTCGCCATCGGTCAATTATAAGGCGCTCTTTCCATAACCCAGAAAGGAAGAAAAAGAAAACGGGCGGTTTGGCGGCCGCCCGTTGTCCGGTTGGTTGGAGTTCGAGTTATTGCGTCTGCGGAGGGACCGCCACCACTCCCGCCGCCATCACCGGAGTGCCGTTGTTCACGAATAGCAGGCCGCCCGCCACCAGGGGAGTCGATCCGACGGACTGCAACGCGCTCAAACCCGTGGTGTTGATGAAGAGCGTGATGTTGCCCGTGTCTACGGTCAGCGGCCCGCCGCCCAGCGAATAACCGATCAAGCCGTTGTTCTGCAGTTGGAAGCTTCCGAGGTTGCCGTTGGTGATGGTTACGCTGCTCGGCGTTAACGTGCCGTAAACGCCCTGGAAGCGCAGCGAAATCATCTGCGGGGTAAAGACATTGCCGGAGTAACTGCCGCCAATGAAAATACGCTGGCCCACGATCACCGTCGAGTTGTTGAATATGTTGTTCGTGACCAGGTTGTCGAAGAAACACACGTCATACTGCGTCACTGCGCTGACATTGATGGTCTGAATCGTATCGATGTCGCTGACCAGATCGGCGCTGGTTTCACCTGCCCAGAGCGTGATCTGTTGCACCGGCCCGGTAGTTGGATTCACCGCCAAAACACGGCCCGAGAGAAAAGCTTGCGAGGTGGTGATGACTTCCACATTGCTCGCCATCAAACTGCCATCGGCCTGAAACAATCCCTGGACTCCAACGACGGCTGGAGCGGCCAGACTGTTGATGTTCCATCCGCTGTTGAACTGAGTGCTGCCGTTGACGTCAACCGTCAACTGGCGTCCATACGGACCCTGAATGACGAACGAATTGCCGGCGGCGTTCACCGAGACCAATCCGCCCATGAGATCGGTGACTTGCCCATCGGAGTCGGTAGCTTTCACTGCTTTGGCATAAATCGTTGGATTTACCGCACCAGTAATGTTGCCGTTCGAGTCGACAGCGACCGATTGGCGGATGTCGAATTCCATCCGCAGGCCCGCCAGCCCATTGCTGCCAACAACCATGGGCGAGGGAAATGTCACGGTAACGCTGGTCTGCGTAAGCGAGCCGGTGGTCGGGCCGAACGTGCCTTTAAGCGTGGTCAACGTCGGCGGAATCGTGGTCATATCGACGTAGGAAATCACCGGGTTCGACAGTGAGAAGGTAGCACTGTTGTAGGTGTCGGCAGGAACGGAGTTAAACGCCAAAGGCGACCGCAACCCCAGAAGGCGGGCAAAATCGACGGTTGTGGCCGTCGACAAAACTTGTGGAGAATTATTGTTGCCGTTCAGAGTGATCGAATTGATCGTGACATCAAAGCCGACCACGGAGGCCAGCGGAGCATCTTCGCCGGTGACGAATACCGACGCCGATTGCGAGGACGGGGATGTAGCGGTGGATGATTTCGACGCAGAACCACAGCTCGCTGCCAACAGGCAGAGCGCAACCAAGAGTGAAATTCCCAAGGATCGTTTCATCGAAAAACTCCAGTTAAAGAGATTTTGAATTCTTTGGGGGAGCCGCGATTCGCTTTCCAGTGATGAAAACACGCATCCCACCCGGAAGTCGCGTGACTTGAGACCAAGATACTGTGGGGCTGATTTGGCGAGTGAAATGAATTATGTATCGCAATCTAAATGACTTAGTGGCTGTTTTGGATTTGGCCGGCCGGCGGTACAGCGACTTTGGTTTCAGCTGCAGCCCGCAGGGGCGCGTCAATGATCGAGGATCGCTTCCGGGAAATCGGAAATGCAGCGATCGAACTTTGACCTCAGCGTGGCGGAATTCGCCTACTTAATCTCCAACACTTCTTTTTCCTTAGCCTTGCTCATCTCTTCCATCTTCTTGATCTCATCGTCGGTGAGCCTCTGAATCTCATCCAAGGACCGCTTCTCGTCGTCCTCGGTAATCTTTCTGTCCTTCATCGCCTTCTTGATAGCATCGTTGCCGTCGCGTCGGATATTGCGAACGGCGGTGCGATGTTCTTCGAGCACTCGGTTCAGGTGCTTCACCATTTCCTGGCGGCGTTCCTGGGTCAGTGCCGGCACGGGCACACGAATCAGCTTGCCGTCGTTCATAGGATTCAGCCCCAGTTCAGCGGAACGAATCGCTTTTTCGATTGCCCCGACCTGGGAGGGATCAAAGGGCTGCACCGTGATCATCTGCGGCTCCGGCGCGTGCACTTGCGCGATCTGGTTGAGCGGCATCTGCGAACCGTAATAGTCGACACTCACGCTATCCAGCATGTGCACCGAGGCACGGCCCGTGCGCGTGGCCGCCATCGCCTTGCGGAAATCTTCGACTGCCTTATCCATTCGCGTTTTGAGTTGTAACCGAATTTCTTTAAGAGGCCCGCTATCCGCCATTGGTCAGCTCCATAAAATATTAAGAATCAAAACGCTGAATTATAAACCCAAAGCGAAAGTTGCCACGGATTTGCAGGGATCGCCACGGATCAAGAATTTCAAAAAGATCCGTGTGAATCCCCGCAAAGCCGTGGCTAAAGATTTACGCGCCTACCCTCGAGCCGATCTTTTCGCCGCTGAGCACCCGCCGAATGTTTCCGCGCTGGTTCAGGTTGAAGACGATGATGGGCAGGTTATTGTCCTTGCAAAGACTGATGGCGGTCGAATCCATCACCTTCAATCCCAGCTTCAGAACATCCATATAGGTGATGTCCGCGAATTTCTTGGCGTCCTTAAATTTCATCGGGTCGGCATCGTAGATGCCATCGACCTTGGTGGCCTTGAGAATGGCGTCGGCCTTGATCTCCATGGCGCGCAAAGATGCGGCTGTGTCAGTCGAGAAGTAGGGATTACCCGTTCCGCCAGCGAAGATTACGACGCGGCCTTTTTCCAGATGCCGGATGGCGCGGCGCCGGATGAACGGCTCCGCCACCTGATTCATCTCAATTGCGGTCTGCACCCGGGTATACACATTTTGTTTTTCCAGGGCATCCTGCAGAGCGAGCGCGTTGATCACCGTGGCCAACATCCCCATGTGATCGGCGGACACGCGGTCCATGTCTTTGGCCTGGTCGGCCACGCCGCGGAAGAAATTTCCTCCGCCCACCACGATCGCAAGCTGCACGCCAATTTTGTGCACGTCGGCTAGTTCCGCGGCAACTTCGTGAATGCGCTTCGTGTCCACTCCGAAACCCTGATTGGCGGCGAGGGCCTCGCCGGAAAGCTTAAGTAGAACGCGTTTGAAGGCAGGGGCAGTCATAAGGTAGCGCCGGCGTCCCGCCGGCCGTTCGTCTAACAGCACAAAAAAAAGGCGCCCAACGGGCGCCCTGATTTACTCCTCTTTTTGTGCAGTAGGTTTGGTGATCGCGACGGTCTCGCCGACATCGCCGACCTTGAAACGCGCGAAACGCCGCACGCTGATGTTCTCGCTCAGCTTCCCGATCTTCGCCGCGATGAGCTGCGCAATCGACACCGTCTGGTCCTTGATGAAGGGCTGCTCCAAGAGGCAGACTTCCTCGTAGAACTTCTCCATCTTGCCCGCGACCATCTTCTCCGCGATATTCTGCGGTTTGCCGGAAGCCACGGCTTGTGCGAGGAAAATGTCCTTCTCGCGATCGAAGTCAGCCTTGGTTACATCTTCCTTGCGCACGAATTTCGGATCGCTGGCCGCGATGTGCATGGCGATGTCGTGTACCAGCTCCTTGAAGTCGTCGGTGCGAGCCACGAAATCGCTCTCGCAGTTTACCTCGAGGAGCACCCCGATCTTGCCGCCGGCGTGAATGTAGCTGGTCACCGCTCCTTCGCTGGTCACGCGGGTTGCCTTCTTGGCCGCCACCGAAACGCCCTTCTTGCGCAGGATCACGACCGCCTGCTCCGCATCGCCCTTGGCTTCGGTCAGGGCCTGTTTGCAATCCATCATGGGAGCCCCGGTCTTTTCCCGGAGATCTTTCACTTGTGCTGCAGAAATGTTTGCCATAGTAGTGCTCATATTCAATGAAGATCCTTCTCAGTATTGGTAGAGGCGTAGCTTGCTACATCTCCATTCGCCCGCAAAAAAGACGTTGCAAGCAACATCTCTACAAAATTTGACCCGCGCCGGACGACCCGCGCGGGTCTGATTCTAAAAGCCCGGTTTGTTCTGACCATTGGCCGCTAGCCACTGATTTCAAACCGTCTGACTCTCCACCTTCGGGACGTCCTCTTCCTCGGCCGCGACCGGCTTCTTATGCGTCCCCGGACCCAGCACCTCTTCCATGCTGATGTCTTCGCCGATGTCTGCCAGATCAGAGGCAGCTGCAGCTTCCTGCTCCCGACTTTCGAGCGCGGCTGCGGCATCCTCCGCTTGCTGCGTCTGGCGAGCCTGAGCCTGTTCCGTCGCAGCCGTCATGTCGGCGATTTGCTTATCGCTCATCAGCTGTGCGCCCTCGGCGATCGACTCCGAAATCTTTGAAGTAAACAGGCGGATCGCCCGTAATGCGTCGTCGTTGCCGGGAATGACGTAATCCACTTCGCTGGGATCGCAGTTGGTATCGACCACCGCCACCACAGGAATGCCCAACTTACGGGCTTCGCGAACGGCAATCTGTTCCTTGTTCGAATCAATCACAAACACCGCATCGGGCAACCGGCTCATATTCTTGATGCCCGCCAGGTTCGCCTGCAAATGCTTACGCTCGCGTTCCAGCTTGATCACTTCTTTCTTCGGCAGCAGCTCGTAGCGGCCATCGGTGGCCATCTCGTCGAGCTCTTTCAGCCGCTTCACCGACTTCTGCACCGTAACCCAATTCGTCAGGAGTCCGCCGAGCCAGCGCTGGTTGATGTAGAAGCCGCCACACTTGGTGGCCTCTTCGGCGATCGCGTCCTGCGCCTGGCGCTTGGTTCCCACGAACAGCACAATTTTGCCGTCGGCCGCCAGCTCCTGCACGAACTTCGACGCCTCTTTGAACATTTTCAGCGTCTTTTGCAAATCGATGATGTAAATCCCATTGCGCTCTCCGAAGATGTATTCCTTCATCTTGGGATTCCAGCGCTTCGTCTGATGCCCGAAGTGAACACCCGCTTCAAGCAACTCCTTCATGGTGATAGTAGCCAATGAACCTCCTTATTTAGTCTGCATCCTTCGCGTAGGTACCGCTCCGGATTGCCATTCCCGTCCCCGCGCCGCGAGGCACAGGAAGAATTGAACACCTAAAAACAGTCGCCCGTGGCCAGCTTGTCAGTGAAAAACCTTGCTGCCCGAAAAACCATTGTCATTCCGAGCGAAGCGAGGAATCTCGATCTGCTCGGAACCAACCTTTCCATTACCGCTTACTGAACTGGAATCTCTTTCTTGCGCCTTTCTGGCCGTACTTCTTTCTTTCCTTGCCGCGCGAGTCTCGGGAAACCATACCCTCCGATTTCAGCTTTCCACGCAGCTCCGCATTGAACTGCATTAAAGCGCGCGCAATGCCCAGCTTAACCGCATCCGCCTGACCGCGCACTCCGCCGCCCAACACGCTGGCAACGATGTTGAAAGAAGCCGCGGTGTCGGTGGATGCCAGCGGAGCCTTCGCCGCCGAGCGCTGCGCCGGCGTTACGAAATATTCTTCAAACTCGCGGCCGTTTACCTTGAACTCGCCGCCACCTGGACGCAGATACACTCTCGCGATCGCCCGCTTTCGGCGTCCTGTTCCGTAGTATTGAACCAACTCAGCCATTGATCTCTCCGAATCTCTGTAGAGACGTAACTTCCTAACGTCTTCGATCTCTTATGCTCGTACTTCCAATTGCAGAGGCTGCGGCTTCTGCGCCTCGTGCGGATGCTTGGCGCCTCGGTAGACGTTCAGCTTCGACAGCATGTGATCCGCCAACTTATTTTTCGGCAGCATGCGGCGCACGGCATCCTCAATAATTCTCTCCGGCTTGCGCGCCAAACGCTTGCGATAATCTTCGGTGCGCAGGCCACCAGGGTAACCGGTGTAGTGGTGATACTGCTTCTGCTCCGACTTCATGCCGGTGGTTCTAATCTTTTCGGCATTGACCACAATCACGTGATCGCCGGTATCCAGAAAGGGCGTGTACTGCGGATTTTCCTTGCCCATAAGGATGCGCGCCACCTGCGAGGCCAAACGCCCGAGCGTCTGACCATCCGCATCCACGACGTACCACTTGCGCACAATTTCCCCCGGTTTGGGGAAATAGGTTGACATCGGAATCTCCCAGAAATGAAAAAAATTGCGAAAGAAGACCGCTCGTTGATTCCCCGGCGAGGACGCCAGACCATCAGGCGGGCAACCGCGAGACTTCCCAAAGCTCTAAAGATACCGTAGGCCCCAGGCGATTGTCAACGAACCGTTGACGAAGGTAATGGATCAGTTTCGGGTTTGATGGCAATAACAGTCAGAACCCGTTCTTTCGCTTTCTCACAGACCGGTTTCCTCCCGGGCTTGATTTTGGGCAAGAATGTGAAGATGCTGCCACAGCATAAGTACGCCAGGATCGAGCGCGAACGCCGGCTCCTTCTCGAGTAAATTCCCAGTAACGCAAACGTGGTACGAATTCGTCGCATCACCGACCGCTACATCGACGGTACCCCCTGCGCTTGCGGGAACAGAGTCAAGACAGTGGTGAACCATCCTCAAACTCACCCAGAAGGTTCCAGCGCGGGCAAGCGGAGCGCAGGAGGGACTGATCACGAAATGTACCTCCCCAAGACGAGTTTCGCGCGCTCGCAAGACTTTCGACGAAGAACCTCAGCCGGATGCGTTACAGCGTGCCCCCCTTTCGGTATCGACGTATTTGAACCCACGCCGGAGGGGCTACTGCTGGCCGAAGCAGAGTTCGATTCGGCGGCCGCCGCTGACGCCCTCACGCTTCCTTCCATTTTTCGGGAAGTCTTCGCCGACAATCACTTCACGACTTCACGGGAGGTCAGCTTGTCTGCGCGTCATGCCAGGACATCCAGACCTGGCTGTTGGAATATGGCATCGGACTCAGGTCGTCATGACCTTGCGACAATTCTTTGAGATAGTATTTCCGAACGAATGGAAGAAGAAATCGGTCTCGGCCTCAGAATATTAGTGAAAACCGGAAACTGACAACTCCCTTTAGGAAGCTAACTTTGAATGCGCATACAAGTCTGGGAGCTACCAACTCACTCATACGCCAGCGCGTCAATAGGATCTTTCTGGGCCGCCTTATAGGCAGGATAAATCGCTCCACAGGTCGCTCCCACGATGGCGATGATCGTTGCCCGAAGAATCCAGACCCCGCTCTGATCGATGTGTACCAAAGGCCAGTGTTGTTGGATTCCCACTCGCGCCAACAGGCTGATGGCAACCCCGACCGCGATTCCCGCAAGGGCCAGCACGACAGTCTCCCGCAAAATCACGTTAATGATATAAAGCTTCGATGCACCCAGAGACTTCAAAATACCAATCTCCCGAGTGCGCTCCATCACCGCCGTATACAGGGACTGAAAAATCACCAGAAAACCGATCACCAGGCTAACTCCGATGACGACCCCGATGAAGGGACGGAATCCCGGCAAATGGCCGGGTGTCATCATGCTGAGATATTCCTCGGTAGATTCGACGACGTACTTCTCCATCCCTGGCTGACGCTTCACCTCTTGCACCACCGCCTCGGTATTTACGGGATTGTCCACCTTCACATAGAAGACCGAAGCCTTATCTTTCGCCCCCATTAAATCCTGCAGGGTGCCCATGGGAACAAACTTCCGCGCTGCGCGTCCGTTCTCCACGACCCCGGAAATCCGGAAGTCGTGGTTCAGGATCTCCATCGTGTCGCCGACCCTTACATGCCTTTGGCGCGCGATGTAATCATCCACGAGCGCGTCATCCGGGCCGCGAAACGGGCCGCCTTGCACGAACTGGAAGGGGCCGCCTAGGGCCTCGAAGCTGGCAAGGTCGATGCCGTCGATCACTTCCAGGCCGCCACCGGTCGAAATCTGCCAGATTACCGGGCTCACCACTTTTACATGCGGCATGGAGCGCAATACATCGGCAACCTTTACTGAGACCGGTGCGCCGCTGATGCCGGCAAGAAACGACGATCCTGGCGGCTGCACAATCAAATCGGCCCCAATCCCTGCGGTGCGGTTCTTGGCGTCGTTCATGAGTCCGTAGCTGAGGCCCACAATGAGCAAGATCAGCGTAACTTCCAGTGCAATGGCCACAATGCTGATCAGCGACCGGATCGGACGGTGCACGAGGTTGGCGACAACCATCTTATTCATCATGTTTACTCAACATGCTTACTCATCATGCTTACTCATCATGCTTACTCATCATCGGTACGTACCCGCCTTAGTGTTCGCTCCCCGCATCGGAAGGTGGCACGACGGCGCTCGACTGCGGCTGGGGTTTGTCGAGATTCACCACCTCCGCTCCTGGCGGCTGCGCCAGGGCGAACTGGTCATCGCGCAGCGGCTTGTTGAATTCCACCTTCAACATACTGAGAGTGATGTCGTACTCCTCGCGTGGCCGGAAAATTTCGATGCGCGACGGAAAGCTGATCCCGTCGTAGTCCTTATAGCTGGCGTACCGGGCATCCGTAACCAAATTGCCTTGGTCGTCGTAGATGTACTGGCGATGCGGTTGCAGGTCTGTACGACTGAAAACGATTTTGCGGGAGAGTCCCCAACCGGTTGCGCTTTTTCGTATCACTACCAGTTCGTAATCCGCCTGCAGCACTCGGTGTCCCTTGGAGTCGTGAAGAATCTCGTAACCATTCTCGAGGACCGCAATGTCGTGTTCGGCATCGATGGGGCGAATTAACAGGGAATCGTAGATATCCTGGGGCCGGATGCTTTCCATCGGCTGGTCCGAGTTCTCTACCTGCACTTGGTTACGGCCCACCAGGAAGCGGTTCTTTGGCGGAATCCACAGTTTGAACTGTTGCCCGTCGCTCACCATGTCGAACGCCGTGGTTCTCACGATCGGCAGCAAGCCGATCATATGCAACATCGCCGGCTTGCGCGCGAGCACGTACCCTCGGATCTCTTTATAGTCGGTGACGAGCCCTTTTTTGGCACCGCCCACGGACATATCGATATCGACGGTCGCCTGCAGGGATTTGATCTTATCGGCTTGCCGATTGATGCTCTCGATCAATGCGTTCTGAGAGGACCCCTTGAGCGGAGTTTTCGAATAGGTCTCCTCGACCGGCCGCGTGCGCAGGAGACAGCCTAAGGTGGGCAACACCGCGAAAAGCACAGTCAAGGTCAAAAAGAGCGAGCTACGTCTCATGAAGGATCAGATGTTCTCCAGAACATTTGAGTATAGCGCGAGAGATAAGGGTGCAAGAACTCGCGGTGGTCCTGGATTTCGGCCCCATGCACCTTTCGCGCAGATTTGAAGGGAATATAGGGAAGATCGTGGACGCGGAGAATCTGGTTGCTAACCATTTCGCATATGGAGGCAGGTTCCTTGACCCTCCATCGTCTACACTACTGCCATCGTGCGTAAAATTTTCTGGCTCGTGCTCATTACGGTCTGCGCCTTCGGCGCCTGGTTTGCATGGGCATTACTCATGCCCGTGGAACCGTCGGGCCAGACTTTCGTGATGCTGCGCCCGAGATATTCCACCCGGCACATTGCCGCCGAACTGAAGACCAACGGAATCATCCATAGTGAAGACGCATTCATTCTCTGGCATTACCTGCGTCATCGCCGTTCCCTTAAAGCGGGAGAGTATCGCTTCGAAAGACCGATCACTCTCATCGATGTGCACAATCGCCTGGCTCGGGGCGACGTCTACTTTCGCACCGTCGTCGTCCCTGAAGGATTCACCATGTTCGATATCGCCCGCGCCGTGGAAGCCGCCGGCCTGGGCCCCGCACAGGATTTCTTGAAAATCGCGCAATCCGACGCGGCTCTTATCGCCGACCTGGCTCCCGGCGCGCATTCTTTGGAAGGCTATTTATTTCCCGACACCTATCAATTCAACCGCATGATGAGCATGCAAGAGATGGCTGGAGCGATGGTCAGGCAATTTCGCCAGGTCGCTCATCAGATTGGATTGATTCCGGTACAAACTGGTGTAACACCGGAGGTCGGATCACCCACTGCACCAGACCCCCCTCACCTCGAAGGGAAGGTCAATGGCACGTTGCGTAATCCAAATGAAATCCCGACCGAACTCGAGCGCACCGTAATCATGGCATCCATCGTGGAGAAAGAAACTGCCGTCGCGGAAGAGCGTCCGTTGGTCGCCAGCGTCTACTACAACCGTTTGGACAAAAAGATCGCGCTCGACGCTGACCCCAGCATCATCTATGCCGAACTTTTGGCAGGGACCTATACCGGGGCGCTGCATCATGACGATATGCAGTTCGACTCGCGCTACAACACCTACAAATATGTGGGAGTTCCGCCAGGCCCGATCGCCAACCCCGGCAAGAGTGCACTGGAAGCAGCCATGCACCCCGCGCAGAGCGATTACTACTATTTCGTCGCGGACGCCGCAGGCCACCACCGTTTCGCCAGGACCATTGAAGAGCACGACAAGAATGTAGCGGCTTACCGACGCGCGGTACGTGGCCAGTAGCGGCTTCCGGAGTTCGCTTTCCTGGAATGGAATAATTTGATTTCGAAAAACGTTTGACGTCGCCTAATCACGTACTCTGCTCCGCTTGAGGGAATCGTATGAAGGGAAGCGCGGAAGGGGGAGAGCGATGAGCGGAATCTACACCGACCGGGAGCTCCGGCAGGCAGCCATGAATCTCGCCGAGGAAATCTATCGGATCACGAAGACTTTCCCCAGTCAGGTCAATCTTGCCAATCTTACCTTGATTCTCAACAGGCGGAGTCTATTCTCCGCCCCGCCGCCCGGGTTGGCCAGCTTCTCAACGGGCTACTCCGCGCTCCGTCGGCCGCCTAAAAATCAGGTCGACCGAGGTCCTGTGTAGCTAGTGAGGTAGATCGTGGAACGCTAAGGCACCCGTTCATCCGGAAGCCCAAAACCGGAAGCTGGAAGCCGCTTCTTTTCCATCCATCCCTGCAGAATCAATACGGCTGCCATGCGGTCTACGGCCTTGGCACGCCTCTCGATCGATAACTCAGTCTCTCGCAGCAAGCGATTGGCTTCCGCCGAGGTCAACCGCTCATCCCACAAATGAACGGGTAGGCGGAAGCGTTTCCGCAAGTCTTCCGCAAACACCTGCATCTTGTCCGATTGTGTCCCTTCCGCGCCACTCATCCGCAAGGGAAGTCCAACCACGATCTCCCGAACCGCGTATTCCCGAATCACGCGCTCCAGCGCCGCCAGGTCCTGTCGCTTGTTTTGCCGCTGCAGAGTCTCAAGGCCTTGAGCGGTGATTCCGAGGGGGTCCGATACCGCCATCCCTATTCTTCTCGATCCCACGTCCAACCCGAGGACCCTTCCATCTGTCTTGCGGGACTTGTCCCCTGCCATGCTCACGTCGAGATTATATTCGCTTCCCTCTCGGCCAAGACCTTCGAGGGCAAAGCAACACCGATAGCGAGAACGACTCGACTAGCAGAGGCACTGTCTCCAGGGACATTATCTCCAGACCTTTATCTCCAGACCCGGGCGACCATCAGCACTATTCCGGTCCAGAAACCGATGCCCACACCAAACGCCAGAGCCAGGCCGATCGCTTTGTTGCGACTGGAGCGGCCGGAGACGAAGTTACTCGGCGTCGCAGAATTGTTGAGGGACGGGGAGCGGAGGAACATTACGCTCTTGGAACGATCAGGTGGTTGACCAAACGAAGTTTGGCTGGATAATCTGTGAAAGCTTTCGCGAGTGCTCGACAGGGGGAAGAGCTGTGTTCTGCTCATTGTCTTTGCACCTCCTAAATATAGTTGAGCAAACCGGGTGCCATCTTCGGTACCCACAACTTCTCGAACCAAGACGACTTCAAACTCTGAGCAGCTGCTTAGACTTTAAGGGAGGGAAATATTTCCCGAATCGGATTATATAGGGAAGGTCAATCCCGATTCGATAAATTGCTTGCACGAGGGATGATGGTTCGATTACTTTCCGGCAGGTTTGTAACCTCTTCGAGGGATAACGCGGAGGTCTTGGAAAGATAGCTTTTGCGCCGAAACCAGTCTTCCATGGCCTCGCGAAGTTGGTCCAGGGGAACGTTTGCACCTATCTCCATCTGCCCGTCGGCAATCGGTAAGGTGTCGTCAAATATGCTGGCATTGGTGAAATTGCGCATGGCAAAATTGTCCATCCACTGCAAAGGGCAAGGCCGCTTTCGAGCCTCGTTTTCGGTGAGGTACTCCACGCGAATCTTGCGGGCAAACATGATCTGATTTAATCACAGAAGATGCGGCAGGGCGGAGTTCCGGTCCGGCGCGGAGCTACCAACTCATCCCTACCCAACAGCATCCCATACTGTTCTGCCACTGGTCCGGCGGTGAGGCTAAACACATTCGCTGATCTGTGATCGCGAATGACGTCTGCGAGGACGTCACCGGATGAACCCACGGTGAATCGACACTTATGCGTTTGTCAGTATTAATTTTAATTCTGTTCAGTCCGATTGCGGGCGGAGCCCAGACACCTCCGCAGGCCTTCTACGAAGGACAGACCGTCACTGCCGTCGATCTGATTGCCGATCCGCATCGGGATGTGGATTCCTTGCGTTCCTCTATCGCCCAAAAAGCGGGACAACCCTATTCCCAGGCATTGGTGCAAGCCAGTGTTACCCTTCTCCAACGCGCCCAAGGATCCGAAACAGTGACGGTTGACGTGATTCCAGATATTTCCGGATTGCGACTTGATTTCATTCTCGAGCCCGCCTACTACCTGGGAATGGTGGATTTTCAAGGCATTTCGAAATCGTTTTCGTACACTCGTCTCTTGCAGGTTGTGGATCTTCAGCAGGAATACCCTTATGACCAGGCTCGGATCCCCGTAGCGGAAGCGGCGCTCTTGAATTTTCTTCAACGGAATGGGTTTTTTCAGGCGAAAGCGTACGCCGATTTGCAGATCGACGATGCCAACAGGTTGGTGAATGTCACTTTCTCCGTGCAGGCCGGAGAGCAAGCCCGTATCGGCAGCGTGGAGTTGCACGGTCCCGCTGGCTCGGAGCCGACTTGGTTGCTCCGCAAGACACGTTCTCTGCGCGCAAGGTTCACTGGCGGGCTGCTCAAGCCGGGGAAGCCTTACACGCCGGAGCGAATCAAGGCTGCAACTTCGCTCATTAAGCTGTCCCTGGCCCGCCAACACCGTTTGGAGAGCAAGGTTCAGGAAGCCCCGCCGCAATACCAAGCGGACACCAATCGCGTCGACGTATCGTTCAACGTTGAGGCCGGTCCGCTTGTGCTGGTGACCGTGACCGGGGCGCGTCTTTCCGCGATTCCCTTCGCCTCGAAACGGCGATTGAAAAAGCTGATTCCCATTTTCTCAGAGAGCGCCATCGATCCTGATTTGGTGCAGGAGGGGCAACAGAATCTCACGAACTATTTTCAGAACAAAGGATTCTTCGACGCCCAGGTCACCACCAGTCTTCAGCAGCAGCCTGATCGTGTCGTTCTCTCGTACAACATCGATCGCGGGACCAGGTACAAAGTCGATCGCATATCTTTCCAAGGGAATAGCCGGATCGCGGCGAAAGACCTGTCCCCTGTAGTGCAGGTCAGACGCGCGCATGTCTGGACGCACGGCAGCATCAGTCAAAAGCTGCTCAAGCAGAGTGCGGATAATCTGCTCGCGCTTTATCGCGACAAGGGATATGAAAGCGCTAAAGTGACTCCGAAGGTTACCGAGCGCGAGCCCAAGATCGATGTCGCATTCGAAATCGAAGAGGGCGCTCAGACGATGGTGGATTACGTTCAGGTCACGGGAAATCACGGCGTTCCTGAAAGCCAGTTGACCGCTCCCCATGGTTTCGAATTGAAGTCGGGCGCTCCGTTTTCCGGCCGGCAGCTTTCCGACGATCGGAACCGCATTTCGGCCATGTATCTAAACCGCGGCTATCTGAATGCAGAAGTGAAAACAACCGTGAGCCGCCACGCCAACGATCCTCATCTCGTTGATGTTACGTTCGCCATCTCCGAGCACCAGATGGTGCGGGTGAGCAAGGTCGTCTATCTGGGACAAAAGCGTACGCAGCTTCCGCTGATCCAGAAAACGGCGAACTTGCGGCCCACAGTTCCCATGGAAAGAGGGCAACTGCTACTCGCCGAAACTCGGCTCTATGATCTGAACATTTTCGACTGGTCCAGCGTCGGCCCGCGCAAACCGATCACGGATCAGACGGCCGAAGACACGCTCGTAAAAGTTCACGAAGCCAGGCGGAACGAAATTACCTATGGGTTTGGATTTGAAGTTTCCCATCGCGGCGGCAACGTCCCCAGAGGCACGGTGGCCATTCCCGGTGGAGGAGCAACGATCGGACTCGGCAGTAACCAGATTGCGCCGAGCCAGGCCACTTTCGCCAGTCCTCTGGGTTCGATTGAATTTAGCCGGAGAAACCTGCGGGGACTGGGCGAGACCGCCAGCGGATCGATTCTGCTCTCCCGCCTTGACCAGCGAGTAATTACGAGCTACCTGCAACCCCACTTTCTGGGTTCGGGATGGAGTTCAATGGGCAGCCTCTCGCTGGAGCGTACAACGGAAAATCCACTTTACGCAGCGAGCTTGGGCGACGTGTCGTTCCAGGTGGAGAAACTGATCAGCCGAAGGACCAACACCCGTTTGCAGCTTCGCTACGATTTCAACAAAACGGTTCTGGCGCACTTGTTGGTTCCGGAACTCGTACTCCCGCAGGACCAGAACATTCATCTCTCCACTTTCTCCAGCACCGTGATCCGCGATACGCGTGACAAGCCTCTCGACGCCCATCGCGGCGTTTTTTCCACTCTTAATCTTGCCATCACGCCGCAGAGCCTAGGATCCAGCGCGGGCTTCGCCAAATTCTTCGGGCAATATGCGCTCTACAAACCAATCCATTCCATCGTGTTCGCGAACAGCCTTCGCCTTGGGTTAGCGAAAGCGTTGGATGGAAGCTTCGTCCCCACCAGCCAGCTTTATTTCTCTGGCGGGGGAACTTCTTTGAGGTCGTTCCCCATTGATGAAGCCGGTCCGCAACGCCTGGTTCCCTTTTGCAACGTGCTGAAAAATCAAACGGGATGCGTCAACGTCACCGTCCCTCTCGGGGGAAGGCAGTTGTTCATCGCGAATTCGGAAGTGCGATTTCCGCTGCGAGTGATGAAAAACCTGGCAGGCGTGGTGTTTTACGATGGTGGCAATGTTTATAGCGCCATCAACTTCAGCAACTTTGCCACGAATTACACCAACACGGTTGGCATCGGCCTGCGTTATGCAACTCCCATTGGGCCCATTCGCATTGATTTGGGCCACAACTTGAATCCTGTGCCCGGCATCAATCCGACTCAATATTACATCACTCTAGGTCAGGCTTTCTAGAAATCGAATTATGCGATGGCAAAAGATTGTCGCTGGAGGTTTCGCGGTTGTTGGCGTCCTGGTGATCTCCGTCGTCGTGGGGGGTTATTTTTTCCTCCAGAGCGACAGTTTTCGCAATCTGGCTCTGCGCACAATCCTGAAAGATGCCAACCAGGCTACCGGAGCCCGCACGGAAATTCGGAATTTCGATTTCCAGCTTTCCACTCTCACCGCGCATCTTTACAACATCACACTTCATGGCAGCGAGTCCGCCGACCGACCTCCTCTACTGCAGATCGCCAAACTGACGGTGGGAGTGCAGATGGAATCAATCCTGCGCCGAAAAATCAGCCTGAGCGAACTTGCGATTGAACATCCAGTTGCGTACGTGCAAGTCGGTCCCAATGGAAAAGGCAATCTGCCGCAATCTCCCCCAAAGCAAACCAGCAGCAACACAAGCGTTTTTGATCTGGCCGCAAAACATGTGGTCCTTACCGACGGGCAGGTCCATTACAACGACAGAACTATTCCCCTCGATGCCGACCTCTACGGTCTGAAGACTGCAATACACTTTGAGCCGATCGAAGCAACTTATCGCGGAACGATTTCTTATGATAGCGGTAGCCTTCGATACGGAAAGGAACCGACTTTTCCTCACAGCTTGAATGCTAAATTCAGCGCGACGCCCGCTCGCTTCTCACTTGATTCAGCAGAGTTAAAGATAGGATCTTCCCTCGCCTCGCTCAACGCGGAATTATCCAACTACGAAACTCCAACCGTTGAAGGCCGCTACAATCTCCGCATTCACAGCCAGGATTTTTCTTCGTTGGTGGATTCCGTTGCCCCCGCTGGAGACGTGGCGCTATCGGGAGCAATTCACTACCAGAGCGTGCAGAACCGAACGCTCTATCACAATCTTTCAGTCACTGGCCGACTGGCCAGTGACGAATTGGCAGCTTCATCCGAGGAAGGCCGCATCAATCTGCGGCGCATCCAAGGGCGCTATCAATTACTCAATGGTAGCTTCGAGGCAAAGGATTTCGACTTCGAAACACTCGGCGGAAAGGTTTCCGCGGAGATTGAGCTTCAACATCTGGATACCACACCCATTGGCCGAGTACGAACGACATTGCGAGGAATTTCGTTGCAAGCCACCCAGCAAGCGGTTCGTACGGCGGCAGCGAAACACTTAGATTTGACCACAGGAATCGATGGCACCGTCGAAGGTTCGTGGACAGGAAGCGTCCGCAACGTATTTGCTCGCGCTGATCTGACGATGAAAGCTGCGTCGGGTAATGCTGCTCAGCCTTCGAAGGCAATTCCAGTGAATGGAACCATTCACGCGTCCTATGACGCTCCGCGCAACATCGCTGCTTTTCGGCAAACTTGGCTTCGCCTCCCTTCGACAACGATCTCTCTGCAAGGCGAAGTCAGCAGGCATTCAAGCTTGCAGATTAAGGCTGAGGCCAGCGATCTTCACGAACTTGCCGGCATGATTTCATCCATGGGCGCCGGGCAACCAGCATCATTGCAAATTGCGGGATCTGCCTCGGCGGAAGCGCTGATGCAAGGTTCAATGCAGAGACCTCAACTGACTGGCCAAGTCAGTGCAGAGCATCTTCAGGTGCAAGGCAGTGAGTGGAGCACTGCGAAATTCGGAGTTCAGGCCAGCCCATCGCAGTTCGCGTTGAAGAATGCGGTTCTCGTGAGTTCCCATCAAGGCAAGGCTTTGTTCAACGCCACCGTGGTGTTGAAAGACTGGGCGTACCGTCCCTCCAGCCCGATTAATGTCAGTTTGACGGTGCAGCGCATGGCGATGGCAGATCTGCAGCGACTGGCGAACATGCACTATCCAGCGTCCGGAGATTTGACCGCGGATATTGTTCTTCACGGTTCCGAAAACAATCCTGTCGGCCATGGCACCGCGAGAATCGATAATGCCATCGCCTACGATGAACCAATTCAGCATCTCGAAGCAACGTTTCGCGCCGATAAGAAATCCCTGACGTCAGACGTAGACGTCGCGCTCCCCGCGGGTTCGGTGACCGGAACCGTTGCTTACACCCCGGAAAACAAGGCATACATCTTGCGACTGAATGCTCCATCGCTAGCATTGCAGAAACTTCGGATGGTGCAGACAAAAAATCTTGGGATATCAGGCACGCTTACCATTTCCGCGAACGGAGAGGGAACTTTAGACAAGCCCCAATTAATGGCTATCGCGCAGGTGCCGCAGCTACAACTTCGCGACAAATCCATCTCGCAAATCAAAGCGCAGCTCGAGTTATCCAACCAGCGGGCAAATTTGACGCTTGATTCGCAAGTGGCGGAATCTGCCGTACACTCTCACGCGAACGTGGCTCTCAGCGGTGACTACTACACGGAGGGGGTCATTGACACGACCCGCGTGCCGCTGCATCCCTTGCTTGCGATGTATCTACCCAGCATAGCCCAAGGCGTTCAGGGAGAAACCGAGTTGCACGCAACCCTGAAAGGCCCATTGAAAGACAGCTCCCGCATCGAAGCCCACCTCACGATTCCAACCCTTAAGGCCAGCTATCAATCGCTCGAGATTGGCGCCGCAGGCCCCATACGCGCGGACTACTCAAACTCCGTCATCACTCTTCAGCCGGCGGAATTCCGCGGCACCGACACGTCGATGCGTTTGCAAGGAAGCATTCCCCTGGGCGGGACCGCAGCCCCTAGCCTCACAGCGCAGGGCACGGTCGATGTGCGTATCCTTCGCATCGTGGAACCAGATGTCCAAAGCTCGGGAACGATCGCGCTGGACATTCGTACAGCGGGAGCGGCGAAGAATCCCGACGTTCAGGGAAAAATTCTTATCCAAGACGTTGCACTATCCACTCCAACGGCTCCTCTGGGCGTCCAGAAGCTGAATGGAACCCTGGATATCAGCGAGCGCAGCTTGCAATTCACCAGCCTCACCGGCGAGGTTGGAGGCGGGCAAGTGTCCCTTGGCGGATCCGTCTCCTACCGTCCTAATTTGCAGTTCAGCGTTTCGCTGCAAAGTAAGTCGGTTCGACTTCGTTATCCGGAAGGCGTTAGAGCACTGCTGGATGGCACCTTCGCTCTGAGCGGAACAAGAGACGCATCCATTTTGAATGGCCGGGTTTTGATCGATTCGCTCTCCTTCACTCCTGATTTCGACCTCACAAAATTCAGCGATCAATTCAGCGGGAATGTCGTGCCCTCGGAACCTGGTTTGGCTGACAACGTTAAACTTGCGGTCAGCGTGCAATCGAAGAGCGACCTGAGGGCCACAAGTTCTCAAGTCAGCATTGAAGGACAGGTGAATCTGCAGGTTGTGGGCACAGCCGCCAATCCAGTAATCATCGGCAGAACGGATCTGACTTCGGGCGAGCTTTTTTATCGCAATGTTCGTTACCAGCTTCAGCGCGGACTCATCAGTTTCGACAACCCCAACCAAACCGCCCCCGTGCTTAACGTCTCAGTCACAACCACGGTTGAACAATATAACCTCACGCTCACGCTGCGCGGCCCCTTCGATAAACTGACCACGTCTTACACATCCGATCCCCCGCTGGCTACAGCCGACATTATCAATCTGATCGCCAACGGGCAAACCACGCAGGAGGCAGCCGCTTCCGGGCAGACTACCGATTCCATGATTGCTTCCCAGGTTGCGAGCCAGGTCACTGGGGGCATTCAGCACCTCGCGGGGATTTCCAGCCTGCAGATTGATCCGTTACTCGGCGGGAACAATCAGAATCCTTCGGCTCGAGTCGCCATCCAGCAGAGAGTCACCAAGGATTTTCTCTTCACATTCTCGACCGACTTGTCGCAGCCCGGAAGCGAGATCGTGCAAGGGGATTACCAGATCAACAAACGGTGGTCGGTAAGCATTACTCGAGACGAAGTTGGAGGAATTTCGGTAGACGGCAAGTACCACACAAAATTCTGACGCGACCATTGGCCACTGTCGAGACCAAGCCGCGGCTGCCTTCCTTACCTAGGGGGCTTGCTCCGCGGTGGGTTCACTCGGTTGCTGGTCTATCTCTTGTACTGCCCAGCATTTTTGGACTTAATCAATTCCGCGTTTAGCGCGCCCCCTACCAGCAGGATGAAATATGCCCAATAAAGCCACGTCATCAACGCCATTACTCCGCCTAAGGTTCCGTAGGTGCGGTTATAGTTTCCGAAGTAGCGGAAGTAGATTCCGAGCAGGTGCGAGAGTCCAATCCAGCAGACTGTAGATAAAACTGCGCCCGGCAAGGTCGCGCGGAAGCTTTGCTTCACATTAGGAGCGAGAAAGTAAATCGCTGCCACGGCGAACACCGTGAAACAGATAGCGATGCTCCAATGAACGAATGGCCAGAATGAGAAAAAAGCTGTCGGAAGGGGCAATCGGGTTGCGAGCCAGCGACCCGCCTTGGGGCCGATCACCATAGTAGCGATTGCGCAAATCAGCAAAAATCCAGATATAGCCGCCAAACCCACCGCCAGCAGGCGCGTCCTCCAAAACGGTCGTGCGTCGATCACGTCATAGGCGGTATCCAGGGCTTCGATCATTTCATCGAACGCCGAGGACACGACCCAAATTGTGCCCAGTGTCCCCAGCGAAAGCCACGCACTGGAATTCTTGCCGAGAATGTCATCGAGTACGCCGTAGATGATAGGCATGCTGCTGGAGGGAAGTACGCGCCCTATCCCTACCAGCACATCCTCGAAAAAATTGGGCACTGGGATATATGTGATCACGGCAGAGAGAAGAATCAAAGCGGGGAA
>Ga0182015_10001971_pt1 | contig 25832 bp, 14 predicted proteins | sample 712P3MmetaG_FD_120478 | JGI IMG/M metagenome (GOLD analysis project Ga0182015, IMG submission 120478) | Permafrost microbial communities from Stordalen Mire, Sweden - 712P3M metaG | ecosystem: Environmental > Terrestrial > Soil > Wetlands > Permafrost | place: Sweden: Stordalen | collected...
ACGTAATAGCCTTTGCCTATTTTTTCGGGGCGTCCACCACCAGATGCGAGCTTGGCTTCTTTCTTGCCGATCTCGATATAAGAGTTGACGCGGTCATATTGTTCTTTGCTGACGAGTGGACCCATCTTAGTCTCCCGATCCAACGGCGGACCAAGCTTGATCTTCTTCGCTTTCTCCGTCATGGCTTCCACGAAGTTCTTATAGATCGACTTCTGCACCAGGATGCGGCTTCCGGCGGAGCAGACCTCGCCTTGATTGATGAAGACGCCGAAGAGCGCGCCGTCGATGGCAGCTTCGAAATCGGCGTCGGCGAAGAAAATGTTGGGCGACTTTCCACCAAGTTCGAGAGTGACGCGCTTCACGGTGTCGGCGGCTTGCTTCACAATGATCTTTCCGACGGCAGCGCTGCCGGTGAAGGCGATCTTATTCACGTCGGGATGCCGGACGAGCGGAGCGCCGCAGCTTTCTCCGAAGCCGGTGACGATATTGACCACGCCCGGCGGCAGGCCACAATCGGCAAAATACTTTGCTAACTCGAGAGCGGTGAGCGGAGTTTGCTCGGCGGGCTTGAGGACGCAAGTGCAGCCTGCAGCAATGGCTGGCGCAAGTTTCCAGGCGGCCATGAGGAGCGGATAGTTCCAGGGAATGATTTGTCCAGCGATGCCGACTGGCTCTTTAAGCGAGAGGGACATCGCATTATCGGGAACCGGGTTGACGTAACCGACGACTTTGGTGGCGAGGCCACCGTAGTATTCGAAGCAGGTGGCGGCATCGTTGATGTCAAATTCGGCTTCGACGATGGGCTTGCCGGTGTTGCGGCATTCGAGTTCGGCGAGCGCTGCGAGATTGGCGCGAACTTTCTCTGCGAGGCGAAAGAGTACGCGCCCCCGTTCCTGTGCGGTGGTGCTTGCCCACGGACCTTCCTCGAAAGCGGCTTTAGCGGCGGCAACGGCACGGTTGATGTCGTCCGGGCCGGCGTCAGGGACTTGGGCGATGACTTCCTCGGTGGAGGGATCGTAGACGGGAAACGTCTTGCTGGACTTGCTCGCGACCCATTCGCCGTTGATATACATCTGATAGGTGCGGACTTCTCTTGGAACTTCGGTTGTGATTCCGCCGGGCATGTTTGTGATCCTCCTGCCTTACCTCAGCGGCTAAAGCCGCTATCAAATTTGCGATTCTTATCGCAGCGCTAAAGCGCTGCGCCACCCAAAATCGCCGCGCCCAAAGCCAGAGCTTGTCAGCAGTCAGCGGCCTTCGGCGCGCTTCGCTTGCTCAGGGCAAGCCGAGAACTGAAGTCGTGCCCTTCCCGATCTCTGGTTGCAGAACTTTGTGGCGGCCGTAGACAAAAAAGAAAAATGCGGCCAGCGCCAGAAAGAACAGCGTGAATCCGAACATCTTCGCTTCATACTTCCACACGGAAGTGATTTGCTTGGCGGGAAAAAATGCCAGCACGATTCCCAGAAGCGTAGTCAGAAATCCACATGACCCGGCAAACACCAGAGTACCGCGGCCGTAGCGTCCATCTCCCAGATCTTTCTTGCGAGCAAATTGCAGAAGCGCGGCAAACACGTACAAGAAAGGAACCAACTGCAAGACAACCGCGAGCGACAGCATCGTCTGGAAAGTTTCCTGCACGCCTCCTGAAGCGTAAAAATTGATGACTATCAATATCAGCGAGACCACCGCCTGCACGATCAGCGCTGCGTAAGGAGTCGCATACTTCGGATGCACTCTTCCCAACCACGACGGCATGTAGGAATCGAGGCCGGCGACAAAGGGAATTCGCGCCGAACCGCCCATCCAAGCCGAGCCGATCCCTGCGATCGAGAGGCTCAGCATGAGCGCAAATGGCGTAATGATCCAGGCCACGCCTACCTTGCCGGCCATATGACTGACGGCTTGCATGATTCCCTGCAGGACATTGATGTCGTTTTTGCCCACCGCAACCAAGAGAGTCAAAGTTGCGCCGATGTAGAGTGCGCCGGATAGTATGCCGCCCCAGGCGACAGCGCCGGGTAGGGTTTTTTGCGGATCCTGAATCTCGTCGCCCATCACGGACGCGAGCTCAAGCCCGACAAGCCCAAAGCAGATCACGCCGAACGAATTGAGGACGAACCGCGGGTCCCGTGGGATACGAAAATCCGCCGCGGTCACCGTTGTCCCAAATCGCGACCACACTGTTACTCCTAATCCGATGAGAACAGCCGCGGCCAGAAATGTCCCAATCGCCCCGAGATTGTTGAGCCACTTCCCAACTCCCAGCCCAACGATATTCAGGATAGTAAGAAGCGCGAGTAAGGCCAGAGATGCGGCCATGGCAAAATTCTTATTGTCGGCCAACCCGGCGTGCCCGGAGCCCAGGGCAAAGACGGAGACGCCGACAAAGTAGAGCATAACGGTCGGCACGTAGAGCATATTGTTGGTCCAGTAACACCAGCCGGAGAGGAATCCGTGGAAGTCGCCGAAAACTTCCTTCGCCCACAAATAGACGCCGCCTTCTCCTGGATAGCGATGAGCAAGCTCGATGACGGCGATGCCTTGCGGCCAGAAGAAAAGCAGAAGCGAGATGATCCAGAGCCAGATGGTAACCCCACCGTTGGCCGCGATGGAGGGGACAACGTTCAGGTTGAAGACGGCGACCACGAAAAGAAGAACGAGATCGCGGCGCCCGAGGGCGCGGATCAAGTGGGGCTGAACGGCGGGTTGGGTGGTGGTGGACAAAGCTTCTCGGGGGCTGCCAAACAGCAGGTTCCTCACCGGGCTTCGCCCGGTTCGGAATGACAAACCTTAGTATTGCGATTCGCCTTTAGCTCTAGTACGGCAGGAGCAGCCGAAGGCGGCTGCTCCCACATGAACATTGCTAATGTGCGGCCAACGCGGGTTGGCCCACGCGCTCCTGCTGGGCTTTTGCGAGCGAGGCGGCGATATCGTCGAAAGCAGATAGATGCTTATCGATATCCGCCTCGGTGTGCTGGACTGAAATTGTCCATTGCTCGTCCCACCAATAGGGTTGCGCCATCACGCCGCGATTCACCATAGCGAACCAGTAGTGCCGCCAGAGGTCAATATCGACCGTGGTCCAGTCGCGGTAGTTGCGAATTTCCTTCGGATAAAACATCAGCGCGCCATTGGCGCCGGCTTGCGCAATGTAGGCTTGCAGGCCGACTTTGGCGATCGTCTTCCGATATCCATCCGCCAGCTTCTTGCCGAGTTTGTCGACATGAGCATAGTTGGCGCGAGTGAGAACTTCGCGGAATGTGGCGAGTCCAGCCGCCATCGACACCGGGTTGGTGTTGTAGGTGCCGCCGTGGAAGACTTTGTGTTGCGAGATGAGGTCCATCACCGACTTGCTGGCGCCGAAGACGGCAAGCGGGAAGCCTCCGCCGATTGATTTAGCGAGGCAGATCATGTCGGGATGAACGTTGAAGTATTCACTGGCGCCGCCCCAACCGAGTTTTGCACCGGTTTTTACTTCGTCGAAGATCAGGAGCGCGCCGTTTTTCGTGGCGATTTCGCGAAGCCCTTTCAGGAAGCCGGGTTGCGGCAGGCAGAGGCCGACGTTCATGAGGATGGGTTCAAGAATAATCGCCGCTATTTCGCCAGGGTTCTCTTTGAAGCGGCGATCAACGGTAGCGAGATCGTTGAAGGTGGCGATGGTGACGTTTGCCACCGCTGACTTGGGCACGCCGAGTCCACCGGGGACGGAGATGGGGTTATCGATATCGCCGAAGTCGGGAGCGTGAGGCTTGACGCTGACGAGAGCGGAATCATGCAGGCCGTGGTAAGCGCCTTCGAATTTCACGATCTTGTCGCGGCCGGTGGCGGCGCGGGCCAGGCGAATGGCGTGCATCGTGGCTTCCGTACCGCTGTTGCCGAAGCGAACCATCTCGACCGGAAAGCGGTTGCAGATTTCTTCGGCGAGTTCCCATTCCATGTCGTGAGGCATGCCGAACATGGTGCCGGTGGAGAGACGTTTCTCGACGGCCTTCATCACGGCGGGATGGCAGTGTCCGGCCATGAGCGCACCGAAGGTGAGGTTGTGATCGATGTATTCGTTGCCGTCGAGGTCGCGGAACTTGCTGCCGCTGGCTTCTTTCACGAAGATGGGCCAGGGATCGTAGTGGCGATAGTTGCTGGCTACTCCCAGTGGAATGCGTTTGAGGTTTTTCTTGTGCGCCTCGGCGGATTTGGGCGTACGGCGCTCGAACGTGTCGAGTTCTTTCTGCAGATCGGGATACATCAGACTGCTCCAAGATGGCTCAGGCTGGCAGTTTCTTAGTTAAGCTGCGGGCCATTAGAATGCCGGAACGGGCGGGCCGTTCCGGGTGTTTTAGTCTCTTCCTACTCTACTCTTCTCTCCAGCTAGAAGAAGAACTTCAAAGCGAACTGCACCAGACGCGGATCCTTCGTTTGGGTAACCTGGCCAAATTGCGAGCCGTCGGTACTATTGCCGTCCGGGTTAAAAAACTGCGTATGGTTGAAAAGGTTGAACAGCTCCGCCCGGAACTCGAAATGCATCTTCTCCTTGACCGGAATCGTTTTCTCGATGGCGATATCGGTATCGCTAATTCCGGGACCACAGCAGATGGTACGGGGCGCGTTTCCGACGCGACCGAACAGGCTCGGATCATAGCAACCCGGATAGGGACTGCCGCCGCAGAGGGGATCAGTGGCGTTTTCCGTGAACAATTGCGGATTGAAATAATAATTGTTGTTCTTCTGGGGTTTCTGAGTGGTGAACTTACCCAACTGGTCCGGCTCGCCGGGCAATTCGAAGTCGAAGCTGTTCATGAGCTCGTTATCCGCATCGGAAGTGATGCGGATGGGGAATCCGGTCTGGTAAGTCGTTATCCCGGAGAAAGCCCATCCATCGAGAACCTTGCCCGTGAAGCCAGTGAACTTGCGGGTTGGCAATTCCCAGTAATAACTGAAGACGATGCGATGGCGCGCGTCGAAGAGCGAAAGTGAGCGATTATTGGCGCCAGGAAGCGGATTGAGGATGCCTTCGAAGCTGGAGGCTTCGTCCAGCGACTTGCTATAGGTGTAGGCGGCCGTGAACTGCAATCCGCGAGCGAAACGTTTGTCGACGGAAACTTGCAACGAGTTGTAAGCGGAAGTGGCGATAGTGTCCTGGGCGAAGATGCTGGTGAAAACGGGAACGCCAGAAGCGAGCGGGCAGCCATTGCCGGTGGTAGGATCGCACTGCGGCGACGAATAAGGTCGCAGGCCAACAAAATTCAGAGTTTGTCCGGTCCCCTGCACAACCGAACCGTTGGGCATATGGAAGCCACCGGGGTAGCCCGCGGGCACGGTCACCTGAAACTCGGCATCCTCCGCGAACTGGCCGCAGGTTGACTGATCTCCGAAACCATCCGTGACGGCATTGGGGTTCGCCGCAGCGATATTGCTGATGTCAACGCAGGTCTGCGGATTCGAGTAGTTCACGTCATGCGTGGCGAGCAAGCGATGACCCTGGGAGCCAACGTACGCGATCTCGAGCTTCGTATCTTTCGAGAGCTCCCGTTGAATAGTGAAGTTGTACTGGTCGGAATATTGCGCCCGCATGTGCGGCTGGAAATCGCCGTAGAGCAGAATGGGTTCAAAGAGCGCCCAATCCTGGGCGGTACCTTTCGTCGGAGTGATGAAGCCGTTGAAAGGATTGGGGTAGGTTGTGCTGGCGTCCTGGGTGACAAACGGAGTGTTGAACTGAGTCTCCGAGAGGAAAATGCTCCCGCCGAAAGGAGGTTCGGCACCGAACTGTTCGAGTACGAGTTGCTCGATGGGGTTGTAGAACATGCCGAAGCCGGCGCGAAAGCTGGTTTTGCCGGAATTGCCGGGACTCCAGGCGATCCCGATGCGCGGAGCGAAGGCCTTGTAGTAAGTCTGAGTCAGACCTGGCTGAATACCGGAGTCGCCGGGGACGACCAGTCCAATCGGCGTCTGCGAAGAACAATCTGTGTTGGCTGTATTCTCGCAGGGATAGACGGTGCTGCTTTGCCCGGGACGGAAGGTCTGCACGTGTTGGCTGATATCGGCAAGCGGCGTATTAAGTTCCCAGCGCAAACCGTAGTTCAGAGTGAGATTCGGTTTGACCTTCCAACTGTCCTGCGCAAACAGATAGAAGCCGGTATTGCGCACATGTTCAGACTGGGCCGATCCTTCTCCAAATTGATCGGGAAGGCCGAGCAGGTAGTTGGGATATAGATTTGACGATCCGTCCGGGTTGCTGGCGACTGTGTCGTTCTGCCCACCGCCAAAGAATAGCTGTTCCCCGGAAACGTTGAAGTAAAGGGTCTGGTCAAAGCGCTGGCGGCGAACATCGACACCAAACTTGAGGGTATGGTTGCCTACAACTTTCGTGAGATTGTCGGCAAATTGGAACGAGTTCCCGACCTGGGGAAGTTCTCCTTCGGAGTTATTGCCCAGACTAAAGCCGCCAGACACAGAAATAAATGGCAGACCTTCACGAGTCGGACCAAGGCCGGGGTGAATGCCAGTCGCATTGCCCGGCGTGCCATCGGAGAAACACGGCACCGCGCCGGTGACGCTGGTGAGCCAGGATGGCGCCGAAGGACAGGAATCCTGGACAAGCTCCGTATTCTGCGGGTGCTGGAACGTCAACTGAGCCTCACGGTTGTAGGTGAAGTGAAATTCGTTAACCGTGCTATTGCTGAGGGTCCAATCGTGGGTGATGTTCCACTGCTGAAAACGTTCGGCAACAATGCTACCGAAGCCGGGAACATTCGCGCCCGCCAGTTCGAAAAACGAAAAGGGTTGCAGGGTGCGGTCGTCATTAAAGTAGTAATAGATGCTGAGGTTTTGCTTGTCGTTGATCTTGTGATCGACTTTAACGGTGAGTTGGTCGCCGCGAATGGCTTCTGTGGGAACGGTCTCGATAGTGTTGCCAGTGGTTGGAGTAGGCACGAACTGAAGCAAGTCTACGGCGGTCGCGTCCATGCAGGCCAGGGGAATCTGGTTATTGGGGAAAATACTTGAGTAGGCAACGCCATCCGACAGGATGCCCCCGCCCGCGGCGGTCACTGCGGCCTGACAGCCGGGCCGGTTAGAAAGCAGGGCCGAGTTGGCGAGATCCCCCCCGAAAGGATTGCCTAGGTCAGAAAAGTCTGCGAAAGACTGCGTGGCACTCGGCCTTTCCTGAGCACTGGGCACAGTGACGACAGGCGACGGAATGCCCTGGCGGATGCGACGGCCTTCATAGGATGTAAAAAAGAAAGTGTGGTCTTTCTTGATAGGGCCGCCGAAGGTTCCTCCGAACTGATTCTGGTTGAATTGGGGCTTAACACATGGAGGAGAGAAGCAGTAGCTGGAAGCGTTGAGGACTTTATTGCGAAAAAACTCATAAATGTCGCCGTGAAGCTGATTGGTGCCGGACTTGGTCACGACGTTGATTACGGAACCGGAATTGCGTCCGTACTCAGCGTCGAAAGTATTGGTGATGACGCGGAATTCCTGAATGCTATCGGGGGTGGGCTGCACCGTGGGCAAGTTTACGAAAAGGTCATTCGCATCGCCGCCGTTGACGCTGAAATTGTTGGAACGCCCGCGGCCGCCATTCACCGAAACCGCGCCCGCGCTGTCGCTGCCGTATATGAGACTGTTGTTAGAACCGACGGTCGACATGACACCGGGCTGCAACTGCAAGAATTGATAGGTGTCGCGAGAGTTGAGAGGAAGCTGGCTCACAGTGCGGTCATCGACCACGGCGCCGAGTTGAGTGCTGGTGGTATCGACGAGCGGCGCTTCCGAGGTCACATCGACGACTTCCTGCGTCTGGCCGATCTGCATCAGCATATTGAGGGTGATGATCTGGTTGAGTTCGAGCGTCACGCCGTGGCGAAGATCCTTTTTGAAACCAGTTAGCTCGAAGTCGAGCGTATACACACCTACGGGAACTTCGGGAAAGACGTAGTCTCCGCTATCGTTTGTTTCGGCGCCGCGGCTCACTCCCGTAGCTTCGTTGGTTGCGGTCACCTTGACATGAGCGATCACGGCACCCGAAGGATCGGCGACGCGGCCCAGGATGCGGCCGCCGGTACCCTGCGCGCAAAGCAGTGTAGGGACGACAAGAGAGATCGCGATGACGAAGCTAACCGTTCCCAGACACATCATGGTCGAGCGGGCTCGCAGTGACGGCATGGAACCTCCAGGCATCTTCGGCAGAATTTTTCTCGAAAACGACAGCTTGTGTCCAGCCACAACCTTGCTATAATCCCGCAAGGTTAGAGAAGTGCGTGGCAAGCTGTCAAGGATAAAAAAAGCGCTGCCTTGCATAGAAAATTCTTATCGGGCGACCACAGGTCATGAATTCAACCGCCTCGGGACCTTACTTGAAGATCGGAGATGTGGCGCGGCGGGTGGGGGTCTCGCCGTCGGTGATCCGGTCGTGGGAAAGCCTGGGACTTACGCGGCCGCGGCGCACGGAGAGCAAGTACCGGCTCTACACAGCGGATGACCTCCAACTGTTGAAGCGGGCGCGATTCTTAAGGAAAGTGCGCGGGCTGAACGCGCCTGCGATTGTCGAACTGCTGCGGCGGGAAGGGCGGGTGCGCCCGGCGGCGGATGGGAGCGCGGGGGCGATTGGCTCGCATTTGCGGCAGTTGCGGGCCAAGCGGAAACTGTCCCTGGCGCAGGTGGCGCGAACCGTGGGCATCTCGGTGGGATTCCTGAGTGCGCTGGAGCGGTCGCAGATGAGCGGGTCGGTGGGCACGCTGCGCAAGCTGGCGCGATTTTACAAAACCAATATTCTGGATTTTTTTGACGCGACCGGCGCAAGGAGCCGGCAGGTTCGTCCGAAACAAAGAAAAGTGCTGGAAGCCGGCCCCGGTGTACGGATGGAGTTGCTGGCCTGGGGAAACACGGTGATGGAGCCGCATCTGTTTCGGGTGGCGCCCGGAGCAGGCAGCGGCGACTCTTACTCGCACGAGGGAGAGGAGTTTCTCTACGTGTTGCGCGGAGAGCTGGCGATTACGCTAGAAAAAGAAGAATACCGGCTGAAGGTTGGCGACAGCTTTTATTTTGAGAGCGCGACCCCGCATCACTGGAAAAATCCACGGCGGGCGGAAACCTGGGTGCTGTGGGTAAATACGCCGCCCACGTTCTAGCGGAACGGCTGTAACTGGAGGAACGATGAAGGCACGACTATCGGTTTGGTTGGTACTCCTGACAGTGACGGTGTTCGCCGTTTCGTGCTCGAAGAAAATTCCCACACTAAATCTGCTGGTGTGGGAAGGCTATGCGGATCCTTCATTCGTCAAGGCTTTCGAAGAGCAGCATCATTGCAAAGTTTCGGCGTCCTACATGGGATCGAGCGATGAACTGGTGGCCAAGCTCCGCGGAGGCAGCGCCGGAAACTACGACGTAATCTCGCCCTCGAGCGATGTGGCCACGTCGATTGCAGCGGCGGGCCTGGCGGCTCCGCTGGATTTATCGAAGATTCCGGGTTATGGACAACTCTCTCCGCAGCTCACTTCCCTGCCGCTGGTGCGGGTGAAGGGCCAGGTGTATGGAGTTCCGTTCATGTGGGGGCCGGACCCGCTGATTTACGACGCCACGGTTTTTGCGCAGGCTCCGGATAGCTGGAACGTGCTGTGGGACCCGAAGTACAAAGGAAGGATTTCGGTGTGGGACGATCTCTCGACGGTCTACCTGGCGGCTCAGGTTCTGGGCTACGACAAACCCGATCCGTCGCAGCTTTACAACTTGACCGACGAACAGCTTGAGGCGGTGAAAAAGAAGTTGCTGGAATTGAAACCGAATATCCGCAAGATGTGGTCGACGGGTGGGGAGTTGACGAATCTTTTTCAGAATCACGAAGTGGTAGCGGCCATGGGATGGCCGCTGATGACTAATCAACTGCGCAAGATCAACTTCCCGGTGGGTGAAACGATTCCGAAGGAGAACACAACCGGATGGATCGATCACCTGATGATTACGGCGGGGAGCGAGAATAAGGATCTGGCCCACGAATTTCTGGAGTACATGATTGAGGCGCAAACCCAGAAGAAGGTGACGGACGTGACCGGATACACGCCGGCGAACCCGCAGGCAGCGCGGTTCATGACACCGGAAGAAGTGAAAAACCTGCATCTGGATGACGTGGACAACTACCAAAAGCGGCTTTATTTCTGGCAGAACGTGCCGCGGCGCGCCAAGTACAACGAGATTTGGAACGAAGTGAAAGCCGCGCAATAGAGCCGGCTTCGGCTTTCGGGCTTGGGGCTTCGACTTAGATAAGGAGTAGTGAAGACGTGGGATTGACGACCAATTCCGAGATTGTTGTGAGGACTACAGCTGAGGGTGCTGCGGGGAGAGCACCGTTGCTCAGGATTCAGAATGTCGCCAAGAGTTTTGGCAAGAATGTTGTGTTGCGGGATATTTCTCTTGATGTTGCCGAAGGAGAGTTTCTCACCATTCTCGGCGAAAGCGGGTCAGGGAAGACGACGCTGCTCCGGATCATCGCGGGCTTTGAGACGGCGAGTGCGGGCGAGTTGTGGATGGGTGAGGAGCGATTGGACCGCCAACCGCCTTACCGTCGCCGCGTGAACACGGTGTTCCAGAGTTATGCCTTGTTTCCTCACCTTACCGTGGAACAAAACGTGGCGTACGGATTGCGTGTGGCGAAAAGGCCCGAGGCGGAGATTGTATCCCGGGTGGGGGAAGCACTGGAGAAGGTGAAGATGTCGGCGCACGCGAAGTCGAAGCCCTCGAGAATCAGCGGAGGACAACAGCAGCGGATCGCGCTGGCGCGGGCGCTGGTGAACCGACCGCGGCTGCTGCTGCTGGACGAGCCGCTTTCCGCGCTGGACGCGAACTTGCGGCGACAGATGCAGGTGGAACTGAAGTCACTGCAGCGCGAGGTTGGCATTTCGTTCATCTTCGTCACCCACGATCAGGAAGAGGCGATGGTGATGTCGGACCGGATCGCATTGCTGCGGTCGGGTGAACTGGAGCAGGTGGCCACGCCGCGGGAAATTTATGGCCGGCCTGCAACCGCTTATGCGGCGCAGTTTATTGGACACACGAATCTGTTGAAGGGCGAAGTGCGGGGAGGAGTGGTGCGTTGCGGTCTCCTGACTTGGCCGGCCGCGCTTCCGGATGGTCCGGCTCTGTTTTCGCTGCGCCCGGAAAATATTCGGCTGGCCGCGGGGAATGTGGCGACGGCCGGGAGAGTGCGCGTTCGCGGGACAGTTCGACACCAGGCATTTCATGGGGCTACGGAGTTGATTCGCGTGGAATGCGGCGATGGAATGATGCTGGTGGTGCGGACTCCGGGCAGCGGCGGACCTCTGGACGCGGTCGAACTGGAATTCTCTCCGACCGATGCAGGGCTGGTGCGCGAGTCTCCGGAAAGAATCTGATGTTTTCTCGAGCTTACAAAGCGGCGGTGACGTTGCCCCCTCTGGTGTGGGTGACGGTATTTCTGCTGCTGCCGTATTTGCTGATGTTCTGCTACAGCTTCTGGTCGGTGTCTGAGTCGCAGACGATCGTGCATTCGTGGAATTTCGCGAACTACGGCGAGCTCTTGCGAGTTGATGTTTACTGGCAGACGCTGCTGCGCTCGATGTGGATTGCCGCGCGGGTGACGATCTTCTCGTTGGTGCTGGGGTATCCGCTGGCCTATTTTCTTTCTTTTTATGCGGGCAATAAAAAAGATCTGCTGTATCAGTTGGTGATCATCCCGCTGTGGGTCAGCTACCTGGTTCGTGCTTATGCGTGGAAGACGATTCTGGGCTCGACCGGCGTGCTGAATACTCTGCTGCAGTATGTGCACCTGACGAAGCATCCGCTGGAGTTCCTGCTATACAGCCCATTTGCCGTGGTGTTGACGCTGACCCATATTTATACGCCGTTCGCGTTTCTGCCGATTTACGCGGCGCTGGAGCACATTCCGCGCAATCTGGTGGAAGCATCGCATGATCTGGGCGCAACTCCGGGGCAAACGTTCTGGAAGGTGATTTTCCCGCTCTCGATTCCGGGCGTAGTTGCGGGAGCGACATTCGCTTTCGTGCTGAGCCTGGGTGATTTTCTTGCGCCGCTGCTGCTGGGTGGGCCGAGCGGCATCATGATTTCAAACATCGTGGTAAGCCTGTTTGGCGCGGCTTACAACTGGCCCCTGGGCGCGGCAATTTCGTTCTGCATGCTGCTGCTGGTGGTGAGCCTGCTGGTTTTCTCGGAACGCCTGGAAAAGAAATGGAGCTTCTCGTGAGCGACGCAAAACTTGTCTCTGGCTCACGCTGGTTGTTCGTCCATTCCGCAGCGGTGTTTGCGTTTCTCTATTTGCCGATTGCCGTTCTTATCCTTTATTCGTTCAATGGAGAGGGTGTGGGCGGATTCCCGCCGCATCATCTGACGCTCGACTGGTATCGCACGCTGTTCGCGGACCGTCCGATCTGGGATTCGGTGCTCAATAGCCTGGAGGTGGCTTTTGCGGCGATGGTGATTTCGCTGACCTTCGGAGTGCCGGCGGCTCTGGCGCTGGACCGAGCGCAATTTCCCGGGAAGACGCTGTTTCGGCGATTAGTGCTGCTGCCGCTAATCCTTCCGGGAATTATCACGGGGCTCTCGCTGCTCATGTTGTTCAACGTAATGGGAACGAAGCTCAGCTTGATGACGATTGTTCTCGGACATGGGACCGCGCTGATCTCCGTGGCAACGACGGAAGTTTTCGCGGGGTTGCAGAAGCTGGACCGGGCGCAGGAAGAGGCTTCTCTTGATCTCGGAGCAAATTACTGGCAGACATTCTGGCGCATCACCGTGCCGAATCTAAAGCTGCCGATTATCGGTGCGGCGTTGCTGATCTTCACACTGTCGATGGACGAGATTGCGGTGAGCTTCTTTCTGATCGGGCGCGACAACACGCTGCCTCTGGAAATCTGGGGACGGCTGCGGCGGGGCATCACGCCCGAGATCAACGCGGTGTCGACCATTATTTTCGTGTTTTCACTGGTGGCGATCGTGTTCTGGTACCGCTTGCGGGTGCGCGGCGAAAGCGCCGCGGAGGGAGGAACAAGGTGAGTGCAAATCGCAGGGACTTCATCAAGTTTGTGGTTGCGGGGGCGGTAACGGCGGGATGTCCCATCGATCTTTCGCTGGTGGCGCAGACGGGCGATGCGCAGAAAAGTCACGGCGCAGATGTAGATGGTGAGGACAACCGAATCTGCCATCAAGTGCGCGACGGCAAAGTGTTCACGCGACCTCCGGTCTCGGCGCGGCATGACGTAGTGATCGTCGGCGGCGGCGTCAGCGGGTTGACGGCGGCTTATCGTTTGCGGCACCGCGATTTTCTTCTGTTGGAAAAAGAACCGCACTGGGGCGGTAATGCGTATGGGATGGAGTATGAGGGCAGCATCTATGCTACAGGATCAGCCTTCTTAACCAAGGACGAACACGCTTACGCCTTCTCGAAAGAAATCGGCCTGGAACCGCTGCCGGTCGATAACTCAGACGCGAGCATCATTCGGGGTGAATTGGTCCTGGATACCTGGGGCGACGGCCTCAATAAACTGCCCTATCCTGCGCCGGTTCGCGAGAGCTTCAAGAAGTTCAAGAAGGAAATGCTCGCGATTGATGTGGAGAAGGGCGGCAAAGAATTCCTCGACAAACCATTTTCCGATTTTGTGAAGGGGTATCCGGAAGAACTCAAGCAGTGGTGGGATAACTTCGGGCCATCGAACTGGGGCGCAGCCAGCGAGGACACGGCTGCAAGCGTGGCGATTTTTGCATTGCAAGACATGGCCGAAGAGAGCGCGAAAGACGATCGTTACACGTGGCCCGGGGGGTTGGGCGCGATCACGAAAAAGCTGGCGGAAATTTTGCAGCCGCACAAAGACCGCATGCAAACGGGCGCGACCACCGTGGCTGTAGTCTCCGAAAAAGAAGAAGTGCAGGTGACCTACATGCTGGGAGGCGAATTGAAGACGGTTGCAGCCAAGGCCGTGATCATGGCGACGCCCAAGTTCATCACGCGCCGCATCGTCGACAGTCTGCCCGACAAACAGAGCGACGCCATGCACCAGATTCGCTACATTCCGTACCCGGTGGTGAATCTTATTTTCGATAAGCCGGTGTTCAATCACGGCTACGACACGTGGTGCCCCGGCAACGCCTTTACCGATGTCATTGTTGCCGACTGGGTCATTCAGAAGCAACCGGGCTATCAGCAAAAGTTCAACATTCTCAGCTGCTACACACCGATGCCGGAAGAAAATCGGGGCTATCTGTTAAACGAAGCCGGGGCGCGCAAGGTCGCAGCCAACGTGCTGAGCGACTTCCAGAAGCTGATGCCGGGATTGAACGTCGATCCGATCGAAGTACACATTTACCGGCGAGGACATCCTTTGTATATGTCCACGCCTGGGCTATACACACAGGTTCAGCCGCTGGTGCGCCAACCTCTGGACCGCGTGTTTTTCGCTAATACAGATTCCGAGGGCCCGGAGTCGACCACCAATGGGGGCATTCTTGCGGCACAGCGCGCGGTGAAGGAAGTGGAAGCGCGGTTAGCAGGAAGGCCAGCGCCCAAGCAGAAGGCGGTCGCGGGCTGACGTGTTTATGTGCGCGCCCCCTGCCATCCAGGAACTCGTCGAGTCTTCTTTCCCAGACACGTGTGACGTAAGTGCGATGTAATCTCCTGAGAAGCGGCCACCCATAGTAAAGTGATAGGAGGAGCTTAACAGCCAAGAAACGGCTGTTGCGGCCCTCAATCCGCACCATCAACAAAGGACCACCATACTTTGAGTTTGAGCATTCGCAACATCGCTATCATCGCGCACGTGGATCACGGCAAGACTACCCTGGTCGACGCCATGCTGCAGCAGAGCGGCACTTTTCGCTCCAACGAGCACCATGTCGACCGGGTGATGGATTCGAACGAACTGGAGCGGGAGCGCGGCATCACCATCCTGGCCAAGAACACGGCCATCTTCTATCACGACGTGAAGATCAACATTGTGGACACCCCCGGCCATAGCGACTTTGGAGGGGAGGTGGAGCGCGCGCTGAAGATGGTGGACGGAGTGATGCTGCTGGTGGACGCCAGCGAAGGCCCGCTGCCGCAGACGCGCTACGTGCTGAGCAAGGCGCTGGAAGCAAAGCTGCCGCCGATCGTGGTGATCAACAAGATCGACCGGCCTGATGCGCGGGCGCAGGAAGTGCTGAACGAAATCTACGATCTGTTTATCGACCTCGACGCGAAGGAAGACCAGCTCGACTTTCCGGTTCTGTACACAAATGCGAAAGAGGGGACGGCGTCGATGGACATGAAGGGCGGTGGTGAAGATCTGCGGCCGCTGTTTGACGCGATCCTGAAGACGATTCCGCTGCCTCAGGGGGATCCGGCCGGGCCTCTGCAGATTCTGGTCGCAAACCTCGATTACAGCGACTATCTCGGGCGTCTGGCTATCGCGCGCGTTTTTAACGGGACGATGTACACCGGCGAAGACGTGGTCATCGCCAAGCTCGACGGGTCGATGCACAAAACCAAGATCACAAAACTGTTTTCCTTCGCGGGACTTAAACGGACTGACATTACGGAAACCGTGTTGGGCGACATTGTGGCAGTAGCGGGCGTGGAAGGAATCACCATCGGCGAAACCATCACGGACGCTTTGAATCCGGCGCCCCTACCGCCCATCGTAATCGATGAACCGACCATCGCGATGATGTTCACAGTGAACACTTCGCCATTCGCGGGACGCGAGGGAACCTACGTCACGTCGCGAAATTTGCGGGAGCGTCTGGAGAAGGAACTGCTCACCAATGTTTCTCTGCGGGTGGAGGAGATGGGCACGACCGATTCGTTCAAGGTGCTGGGGCGCGGCGAACTGCAGCTTTCCATCACCATTGAAATGATGAGGCGCGAGGGCTATGAGCTCATGGTGGGCAAACCGGAGATCGTCACCAAACGCGACAAGGAAACTGGCAAGCTGATGGAGCCGGTGGAACATCTCACGATCGATGTGCCGGAAGGATTCGTGGGCGTAATCATGGAGCAGTTGGGATCGCGCAAGGCCGAAGTGACCAACATGCACAATCACGGCTACGGGCGGGTGCGCATTGAGTTCCGCGTGCCCAGCCGCGGATTGATCGGCCTGCGCAGCCAGTTGCTCACCGACACGCGGGGGACGATCGTGATGAACTCGTTGTTCGACGGATACACCGAATGGCAGGGGGAAATCCCGCACCGGCTCACCGGAGCCTTGATCGCCGACCGCGCCGGCACTTCGACCGCGTACGCGCTGTGGGGCCTGCAGGAGCGTGGAGAGCTTTTCGTTGGGTCGGGCGTTGAACTCTACGAAGGAATGATCATCGGCGAAAACGCGAAGGACGACGACCTGGACGTCAACGCGGTACGGGAAAAGAAACTCACCAACATGCGGGCGTCGACGGCGGATGAGGCGATTCGCCTCGTGCCCTTCCGGAACTTGAATCTGGAGCAGGCGATCGAGTTCATTGCGGATGATGAATTCGTGGAAATCACTCCCAAGTCGCTGCGGCTGCGAAAAAAGGTTCTGCAGTCGAACAAACGTAAGAAACGGGCGATGGAGGCGGTAGAAGAGGTGTAACGTCCCGACCCTGGATCTGGGATGATACAGCGGCGCTGACTGCTGTTCTGGATTTTGACAAGTGCGATTTGACAAACCTGTTATACTTCTGGCCGCATTCGACTGTTCGCCAGCTCCGGTCTCGATTTTCAGGAAGGTGTCCCCGACCTGCCAGTCCGCCGCATTGAGCTCGCACTTCGACAGCTCAATGCAGAGGCCGACGCGTGAAGAATATTTTTGTGGGGAATCTAAGCTTTAACACATCGGAAGACGAACTACGGCAGATGTTTGAGCCGTTCGGACAAGTGGACCGGATCAGCATTATGACCGACCGCGATACCGGACGTTCGCGCGGGTTCGGCTTTGTGGAAATGGCCAGTAACGAGGATGGAGAGAAAGCCATCACCGCGTTGAACGGCTCGCAGGTGGGCGGACGCACCCTGAACGTAAACGAGGCTCGGCCCAAGACCGAGCACGCCGGAGGTGGCGGACGCGACCGCGGAGGTCGAGGCGGGGATCGCGGCGGAGACCGCGGCGTCCGGGGCGGTGGTGGCGGGGGACGAGGCCGCTACTAAGAGTTTGGGCGGACGCGAGTGAAGGGTTACGCAACTGAGGGCGTTGCGTCGCGCGACCGGTCCGATGTGGCAAAAGAAATCGACGCGTGATGCAATTAGACGGTGCCGAAGGCGGCCCCGTCTAATGATCGCGTCGCCGCTGTTGATGCTTGCCGTTGATGCTTGTCAACCACCCATGTAAACTGAAGCTATTGGTGAGCGCCCGTAGCTCAGATGGATAGAGCGATTGCCTCCGGAGCAATAGGTCGGGAGTTCGAATCTCTCCGGGCGCACCATTTTTCTTCTTTTGGCTCAATCACTTCTGCGCTTTTCTCGCCGCGGGCAGTCCGCTGAGCGACCCCTGCTGCTGCAGAGATCCAAGAAACACGCTGAAGGAATCTTCGTCGAGCCAGAACAGCTGTCCGCCACTAGCTTGATAAATGACCACGTTGAAATCTGTTGCTGTTCCGCTGATTGTAATTTCAAGCGGACTCGAGAACATGGTATAGCGCCCAACATTGCTCGGGTCAGGAAGGGGAGTTCCAGAGAACATAGCGCCGGGATTCGTCGGGTTGGCGCCTAGGGTTAGGAACGGATCGCTGACGAGTCCAGTTCCGCTCAAAACCCCACCCGTAACCGATCCCTGCCCGACAAAGTCGAACTCGCAGCAGAAATCGTTGATATCCTGCGCCCCAAAAGCATAGTTGCCTGCAAAGCTGGCAGTGGAAGTGTCTGTTTGTGGAACCAGGACTCCGATGCCGCCGGCAAGAAGATCATCCAAGTCGGCAACCAGGGCTCCTCCCAATCCGCTGGTCGTGTTATTGGGATCGTTCAGGTTCAGAGTTGGATCAGTCATATATAGGCCCAAGGCACTGACGTCTCCTAAATCTCCGGACGAAATCGTCAAGTTACCGTATCCATTGGGGGCAATGGAGTAGGTGCCTGAGATCGGAAAGGCCGCTAACTGGATGCCATTGACCACCTCGTTGTCATCCGCTACCCCCGAGAAGCTGGCGAGAGAGGGCGACGTGGAAAACATGCCCGCTGCGGCGTAGTTAACCAGGTAGGGGCTGCCTTCGATACCAAAGACGGAACTCCCGAGCGACTCATTGTTGGATCCGGTAGCATTTACGCCCTGGCCAAACGCCGAACCGACCCCCGAATCGGTAGTATCCACGTCGATGATCCTTATCGCTTCCGGACCAACGACGTAATAGTTGAGTGCGATGGGTATACCGGCGTAGTTGAGAGTGCTGGTGATGGTGCCGCGGCCAAACGCGTTGAACGTCGAGAGCGTTCCGCTCAAAGCCGTGCCCGTGGTCACGGTTCCAGCATCATTGGTATCGACAAAGCCATTCTGCAAGGTGGTGCCGCCGTCGATCGAGAATACGCCGCCGAATGCCACTGGTTCATAGGTATTGTCCACTCCGGAAAGGGTGAAGGCATACCCTCCGCTTAGTGCGCTTGGCAGTGTCTGCAAGTCCATGCTTCCGCTGGAAGTCGCCGTCCCATCAAACTGAACGATCAGCGCGTGATTGCTGTTCACAAACTGGACGCCGAGTATTTCGCCACCTCCCAGGCCGAGACTCGGGTTGTTGGTTTTCAGGCCGAGCGTTCCCTGGCCGGTAGTGGCGTCCACCACCAGCTTTCCTCCGCTGATGTTGTCGCCGTGGGGCTGGGGCGACGTCAATCCTTCCCCGTCGTTGTAGTCTTGTTTGCCACCAAGGACATCGCCACTCGCATCGATTTCCACCGATCCGGCTAGAGCGTAGAAATTCGGCCCGAAAGCTTCTTGCCCGCTCAGGTAGAACACATAGGTGGTCGAAGGCATCCTGTTGATCAGGCTAAAATTGGCCGGCGTTGCCAATCCCGCAACCGTAGCCGTCACCGTGTAAGGTCCGCCAGCCTGCCCATTTGCTGTGAACATCGTCGAGGTGGCCACGCCGCTCGCGGTGGTCGTATCCATTTCCGTAGCCATTCCATTTGCGAACGTGCCGCTCGCTCCCGATGCCGGAGCCGTGAACGTTACCACCGCGCCGCTCACCGGGTTCGACAAGCTGTCGACCACCGTCGCACCCAGCGGCGAAAAAAATGTCTTGTCGATCCCCGCGCTTTGAGGTGTTCCGCTCGTAGCCGAGATCGTTGCCGGAGGCCCAGCCAGGTTTGTCAAAGTGAAATTGGCCGGGGTCAACACTCCTGCCACAGTCGCCGTCACCGTGTCGGCGCCGGACGTGCTATTCGCCGTGAACGCCGCCGAAATGGCAACCCCACTCGCGTTGGTTGTCGCCATTGTCGTATTGGTGGTGGTATTGGCGAACGTGCCGCTGGCTCCCGACGTTGGAGCCGTAAATACCACGATTGCGCTGCTCACCAGGTTCTGGCCACCGTCCACGACCGTCACCATCAGCGGCGTTGGAAATGCCGCGTTGATTGCCGCGTTTTGCGGGGTTCCGCCCGAAGCCGTGATCGCTGACGGCGCTCCCGTTGTGTTTGTGAGACTAAAATTGGCCGGCGTGGGCACTCCTGAAACCGCCGCTGTTATCGTATAAGCGCCGGCCGTTGCATTCGCGGTGAAGGTTGCTGACGTGGCTATGCCGCTCGCGTTGGTCGTTGCCTTCGTCGTATTGGAGTCGCTGCCAGCGAACGTACCGCTGGACCCCGTCGCCGGAGCCGTGAACGCTACCACCACGCCGCTCGCCGGCCCTCCGTTTGTCGTCACCGACGCCACCAACGCCTGTCCAAACGCCCCGTCAATTGCGTGGCTTTGCGGTGTCCCGCTTGTCGCAGTAATCGATACGACCGGAGTAACGTCGCTATTACTGTTACTGGGCCTCCCAGTAGTGCAGCTCGTAAGGCCCATCAGGCAAATTAAAGCGAGCACGCTCCAGTAAGCCTTGCAGCTCATAGCGTCTCCCCACTCTGCGCAATCTTCTGGCCTGCACGCTCGCGTGCCTGCGGCGACACGGGGATACCGTGCCCGTTCCGGATCGCATAAATTTGGTTCCCGACTCTCACGGCGCGCGCCAGAAAGACTTGCTTGTCCTTAATTGTCTTCATGACGCCGGTGACCTCAACTTGCTGGCCCACGGTTACGGAGAGCGCACCCTTGCCTCGGAGGCCGAACATTCCCAAACTTATATCCACCGAACCGGAGAGAGTTGCGAGCAAGAGGTGGGAACCCATAACCATGCCCGGAGAGGGTGAGGTGAGCACGCTCGACACCCTGCCATTGAGGGTCACTTCGTTGGTGATGTCATAGCCGTACGGTCCGGCAGACCGTGTCACTACTCCCGCCGTCTGCGCCTGAACCGGCTGGAGAGGGGAGACCAGGGACAGCAGTGCCAATGCGCATATCGCTGCCAGTAGGTTTTTCATCATCTGCCTCCGAGGTTGAATTCTGAACCGGGTGCTTGTCTGGCTGTTTCTTTATCCGGCAATGAGCGAAGCTCGTGCTGTATCCAATCCAATTCCTTATTGCCCCGCACAACTGCGTTGAACTCTTCCGGGGTTTTGTAGATCACGACGGTTGCATTGCCGGGGACCGCTGCCCGCAATTTTTCTTTAGCGGCTTTGGGCGTGTTGGGTTCAAAGACCGCATCTTGGAGACGAAACTTTTTCGCTTGGATCTCCGGCAGCCACTCAACCGGCTCGAGGGCCGCCATCTTCCTTAAGAATTCGGGTTTCACATACTCGGTTCGTTCATCCTCGGGTACGAAGGGAGAGGTTGCCATCCAGGTTGGCCAATCACCCCAGGGGTCCAGCGCATCCAGAACTTTAATTCGGGGATCGACCCCGGAAACGAAAATCCCGATGCTGGCTCCGGATCCTTGCGTAAACATTCCCACCCGGCTCATATCGAGATCGTTTCGAGTAGCAAGATAATCCAGAACCATTTGCACATCGTGAGCCGAAGTCGCCAGACATTCTTGCAGTTCGCTGATGAACCATTTCCGCATCGGCCGGTCGTGATAGCGATGTCCGGTGAGAGCAGAGACGAATCCTACGGCCGCAAAACCATCTTTGGTTACTGCTTTTTGGAAGGTTTCGTCCTTGAACCGGTCCGTGCCCGCGGGGTAACCGTACAGGTAAAGGATTACCGGAGGCTTCGCGACACCCTTGGGCTTCATGACGTATAGGTCGAGCGGATCGCCGAACCGCCATTGCACCTGGAGCAGCTCCACGGTGTAGCCATCGTAAGCATTGATGTAAGCGCTCAGCGGCGGAGCCGGTTGCAGGTTACTGCTTTTCAGCGCGGGCGAAGTCCAGTCCTCCTTCACGCCGTCGAAGCGCCTGTCGGCTGGATCGGCGATTGGCGGGGACGCTGGCTGGAATTGAGCGGCAGCGATCTGCGGCAGGAATAGTTGCGACAACAATAATAGCGCGATTGCAAGAGTAGTCGTTTTCATGAACACGAATAACAAAAGTTTTCGATGTATTTTTATTGAAGCGCCGGGCGGGCGCAAAAGACGACTTCAACCTATTGCCGTCGAATCGATTGAAGAGGCGAACTCTGCTTTCCCGGAGTTCGCCCCCTCGCCCCCTAAATTGTTAGGTTTAAGAAGGCGAGCCGTTTTGAAGCGCTCGCCTTCCATATTGAAACGAACCGGTCAATGTTTCTTACGGGACAACAACACAAGAACTGAGCGTTTCAGACTGGGCCAGCTTGGTCGTTGTGTCGGAGGTCGCCTTGTTACCGGTCGTGGTCAGTATGCAGCCGCCCGCGTCGCCGCCTTTGTCTCCCGTGGTCGCGACGTTCACCGGAGCTACACCTTCTTGCGTATAGTGCGAACGCAGCAATGCAAGACCCGGATCTGTTGTTCCTACTTTTAGCGCAGGCACGTAGTCCGGAACTGTGCTGACAACATAGGTCTGCGATCCAGTCGCCAGCAGTGTGGCATTGGTAAACGCGGTCCCATTGCTCACCAGGCGCAGAGTCGACCACGCCCGATAAGAGCCATTGCGAAGGTTCGGGAACGACAAGTTGCCGCTCCAGATTTCGGACTCCGCACAAGGAAAACTGGCGGCACAAGCTGCAGGCAACGTCGCCGTGGACGGCAAAGCTCCGGCGATGGACGGCTGTCCGGGATCAATTGTGGTTCCGTACTTGTGGAAGATCCCATCGATTCCATCCAGGGTCAGATAGCCGTAACTCGCGCTGTCCGCGATGGTGGAAACGTTTCCATAGCTGAAGAACGTGTAACCAATCCCGTCCGTGCCATTGTTCGTGACTGAGTTAAGGACAGACTTTACCTCTTCGCTGGTACCGATGGCGCGAAACCGTTTTCCGCCGGACGTGCAAGCTTTGGCGAGTGGGTTTGCAGCAGCGACACCAGTTTCCTGGCTCACGCCGGTTTTTGCCCAGTAACGGAACACGCTGTATTCCGTGGTATTCATCGTGCCGGAAAGAGGCTCGCGCTGGTATACCTGAATGGTCGCGCTGGGAGCGCCGAAAGCGTCGGCGTTGCAGTTTGAGCCGCCGAATGCCGCCTGGAGTTCTGCATCGGTGGCGTTGGTCACAGTCCTCAGAGCGCTGGAGCGCTGAGTGATGAAGATGACTGGAGCGGCACCAACGGATGCTGTCTGGAACGTAGGGATCGCAGTGCCGGTGAAAGGATCTTTTCCGCTGATGTTGAAAGCCAGGACGTGGGCAGTGGAGGTGCTCGCTGGGTAAGCGCTCAAAATGTCGCTTCCTTGCAGGTCGGCAAGCGCAGCCCCAAAAACGGGGCAGACGCCGGAAGCGTTAGCGCCGTATCCTAGGCCGGCGAGGCCGTCGGTCCCGCCTCCAAGCACCGAGTTTGAACGGCACGTCGCGAACAGGGCATCTTCCGGACGTATGTCGGTGGCTGCCCCGTTTACCAATAACGTTCCGCTCGTAAATAGGGCGCTCACCGTTGATGGTGGCGTTGTATCCGAGGAACTGTCACCCCACAGTGTGGAACTGATCAGATTGCCCGCGGCTGGGAACGCGCTGATATTTATATTGCAATGAGGTTGAGCGAAGTAGCACCGGTCTCCAACCCCGGAGTCCACCTTGATAAAGGCCCAAACATTGACGGGAGCGGCGCTATCCCACACGATCCACACGTTGCCGGTATCGACCGCCGTCGAGCCTCCCTTAACCGTCGGACGGCCGTCGGCAAGGTTGAAGTTACTTCCCGTGTAATGGAAACAGGGAGCTGTTCCGCCGGAGACGCAAGCCCCGCTCTTGTAAGCGGCCAGGGCCATGGACTGCCACATCGCTGAAGAACCAGACAGTATCACTTTGGAAGTTTGTGCATGTGCCTGAGGCACGACGCTAACGATCGCGGTCACCATTAGTGCCGCGAAGACTGACTTCAATTTCGTCATGGATATTCCTTTCTGAAATTTGATCTGAGTTCAGAACCTAACAATCCCGGTGCGCATGCGGCGCGTTCTGCCGCACGCAGAAGTTGTGTGTGCTAACCAAAACGGTCCCACGAGAGAACGTCTCACTGGCTATTGGCGTCGTGCGCTTTTGAACTGACTGAGCCTGACAAACTTGCGCTCGGTACTTCAGGCGGGAGCATACGGGTTTAGGTGTTACGGCAGGATGAAGAGTTTGTGAAATGTTTGTGACTCGATTCAGAGTCAACGTGTAGTTTCAATCGCGAAATGTTCATCAACCATTCACGCACATTTAACATTCTGCGGCTTTTTCATCATGTAGTATCCGCGTTCGTTTCCCATCGTCCAACACGTGACTTTTCCCGGAGAGGTGTTCGTGAGATCTTTTTCGCCTCGTGACTTTTGTCGCGCCAGTTGCGTCATTGCGCTTTCTCTTCTGCTGCCTTGGCTTGCCGTTAGCCAGGAGCAACAGAAAAAAGCGAACGACAAGGCTGCCATTCACGGGACGGTCACGGACCAAACGCAGGCAGTCGTCACAGGCGCAAAAGTAGTTTTGAGTAATGGGGCAGCGTTTAAGCAGGAAACCCAGACAAACGAAAAGGGCGTGTATTCCTTTGTTGATCTCGATGCCGGCACTTACAGCCTGTCCATAACTGCTCCTAACTTTGCAGTGAAGACTCTGGACTACATCACGCTAACTGCGGGCCTCGAAGTAACTCTGGACGCCCCACTGGAACCGGCGGGTGAGAAAACCGAAGTGAACGTGGAATCCGGCAATGTAGGACGAGTAGAGACTGAGACCGCCAGCGTCTCTGGCACGATTACTCAAAAAGAAGTAGTCAGCATCGGACTGAACGGCCGGAATTTCACGCAGCTCATCGCGCTTGCTCCCGGCGTCAGCAACCAGACCGGGCAAGACGAAGCCAAGGTGGGAGTCGTGGGCAGCGTGAAATACAGCGTAAACGGCGGTCGCGTCGAGTACAACACCTTCGAGGTGGACGGCAGCGACGTGCTTAATACCGGCCTCAATGGCGCTTCAAGCACACTCATGGTTTACCCAAGCCTGGATGCTATTCAGGAGGTGAAGGTCCTCACCTCCAATTACGGTGCTCAATTCGGGCGCACGGCATCCGGCACGGTGCAAGTCACCACGAAATCCGGGACCGAGAAGCTGCACGGAAACCTGTACGATTTCATCCGTAACGAGGCGTTTAATTCGCGCAACTATTTCGATCCTCCGGGCGGCGCACCGCTCTATCGCCGGCAGGATTTCGGTGGCACCCTCGGCGGACCGCTGACCATTCCCGGCGTTTACAACACCAGGAAAGACAAGACCTTTTTCTTTTTTTCTGAGGAAGTCCGTTTGGAGAAAACCCCCACAGACTACAACCAGGCAGTACCGTCGCTGAAAGAGCGCGGTCTGGTGATGACGCCACAGGGGATCCAAAAGAATCTGGGCCCACCCAACGCGAACGGTTTGGTTTCACAGGTCTTCGATTTCAGCGACGTTTGCCCGCTGCTCGGGACTTCCGCCTCGCTTAGTTTCAGTCGCCAGAACTTTCCGGATTGTCCGTCGCTGGGTGGCGATCCCGCGAGTCTCCAGCCGATCTACAATCTGGAGGGTCAGCAAATTAACGGGACGCCCGCGAATATCGGCGTGGATAAGAACGCTCTGGCGATCCTGGAAGCAAATCTTATACCGCTGCCGAACTCTCCCAACGGCTGCAACTACATCGTTGCGAACCCGGATCCCACCGATCCAAATCATTGTTACAACGCCGCGGTTTCTCCTTCCACGTATTGGCGCGAAGAGTTGTTTCACATTGATCAGGCCCTGACCGCGAAACTCAGAGCGTCGTTTCGCTATATCCATGATTCTTGGGATACCACTGTTCTGACGCCGCAGTGGGGCATTGTGCGCAACACGTTTCCCACCGTGGAGAACAAGTTCACCGGGCCGGGTACAAGCTTGGTCGCTCGGCTGACACACACCATCTCGCCCACGCTGCTGAACGATTTGGTCATAAGCTACGTCAACTCGAACATCACGCTGGTTGACGAGAACGGGCCGGGAGGCGCGCAGTTTCAGCGCAATCCTACCCTGGATCAGCCTTTGGTGTCAGACCCCTCTGCCCCTGGGCAATGCAATCCTCAGCTCAGCCTTGACCCCGCAAGCGGTATCCCGCAATGCGCGATGGGATATCTGTTCAACAATGGTTTTGGCGGCAAGATGCCGGGGCTTTCATTCTTGGGCACGAATGCGGAGTATGGCGGTCGCGGCTTTGCGGCCGATCCGTCTTACATGCCTTGGAGCCACACGAATCCGACCTATGAGCTGCGCGATGAA
>Ga0182015_10001972_pt1 | contig 25802 bp, 22 predicted proteins | sample 712P3MmetaG_FD_120478 | JGI IMG/M metagenome (GOLD analysis project Ga0182015, IMG submission 120478) | Permafrost microbial communities from Stordalen Mire, Sweden - 712P3M metaG | ecosystem: Environmental > Terrestrial > Soil > Wetlands > Permafrost | place: Sweden: Stordalen | collected...
CCAGGAACACGAAAGCTTCTCCACCGCCGTCGCCGTAGGCCCGGAACTGAAATCGGAAGGTTTGCTATTCAACCTGACGCCTCAGGCTATTTTCTACGGAGTGGTTACCGACGAAACAGGCGAGCCGGTACGCAGAGCGCAGGTGCAACTCTTTGAAGACCGGGACCGTGACGGCGTTCGATCCACACAGCATCGGCAGAGTGTGATGACAGACGATCGGGGCATGTACGAAATTCCCAATATTGCGCCGGCCAATTATTTCCTCGCTGTCACGGCGCAGCCCTGGTACGCCCGCGGGATGAGCGGGAGGATGATGGATGTCACCCAACGCCTCGCGCACGAGAGCGAGCCCGCTTCTCAACTCGATGTAGCCTACGCCACTACCTTCTATCCCAATGCGACTGACTCCGACGATGCGACACCTGTCCCAATCAAGGGCGGCGAGCGAGTTGAAATCGACCTCACCCTCGTTGCTCAGCACGCCACGCGGCTCCGTTTGCCTGTTCCTCGCGATGAACAAGGCCGCTTTGGGGTTTCGCTCACACAGTCCATCTTTGGCCAAGCGGAACAAGTGGCAACGGGTATACAGATGAGCAGTGACGGTGTGATGGAAGTCGACGGCATACTTCCCGGGCGCTACGATGTCACCCTTACGACCTATGCCGGCAATCGTCCGGAAGTGACTCAATTTTCTGCCGACGTCGCCGGTGGCGCGACACAGTTGAATGAAGCGGGCGGCACAGAGGAAGTCTCCGTAGTTGGCAAGGTGATCTCGATCGACGCCAAGATCCCATCCGGCAGTATCTCCCTCTTCAGTTCACACCCGCGCCGGGACTACGGCGGGGGGATCGACCATGCGGGAGAGTTCTCGATCAAGGTTCCTCCCGGCGCCTATGAGGTCATCGGACGGATTCCGCAAATGTACCTGGCAAGCGTTGCGTCGCCCAACGCAGCGGTGAAGGGGCGCATGTTAGAGGTGAAGGCCGGCGACGCTCCGAAACTCGAGATCATCTCGGGTTCCGGGTGGGGCCAGATCGACGGCGTGGCCAAATTGTCCGGCAACCCGACGGGCGGCGTCATGGTGGTACTCGCGCCCGAGGATGCGAAGGACAATCACATTCTTTTCCGCCGGGACCAGAGCGACTCTGACGGCACCTTTTCTCTGTTCAACATCATTCCCGGGCGCTACCGGTTGCTGGCCATCGATGGAGGCTGGGATTTGGCATGGGCCGATCCGAACGTGCTCGGGGCCTTTCTGAAAAAGAGCATACCGATCCAAATCCGGGCGAACGAAAAGCTGCAGCAGACGATCGAAGTCCAGTTGCGCTAGAATATAGATGCAATTTGGTGACGTTTTCAGCGCTCACCTCGAAAATTTTGCCTCCGCTTCGGTTACCAATGTCCCGATACCTTTGGATGCTGTCACGCTCTCTCTTGCCTGCTTGTCTGATCCATGAAGTATGAGTTGGCGATGATGATGTTTTGTCCATCACTCTCCAGAATTGCGTGCGTCGCGGTGATTGCGGCCAGAACGCCGCCCTGCCCGGCAATTTCCACAGTCTTACCGATGACCAGCACCTTACGGACATAGAAGCCGGTAACGATGTTGCGTACGATCTCACGCGTGCCCATACCAAACGCGAGCCCGAAGGCAAGAGCTCCAGCTCCGAGAAGGAAGCTGGTGACGATTCTCACCATCTCAGTATCGATCTTCAACTGGCCAATCGCCATCATGGCAACAATGAAGACGATCAGGGCCGAGACCAGCTTACCTAAAGCGGCAGCGGAGTCGACGCCGGCGCTTTCCGCTGCCTGAGTTACCATCTGTCCTGCGAACTGGCCGACCGTGGTTCCCAGAATCAACAGCAACAGGGCGGCGATAAGGTTGGGCAGGTAAGCAAAGAAAGCCCCAATGGCGTTGGAGATGGCTACCAGGCCGAGCGCATCGCTGGCGGTCCTGGCTAACAAAAACAGAACCAGGAAGTACACAAGCTTGGGAAGGAACAGGTTCAGCTGCTGGCGCAGGCCGATTCTTTGCAGCGCCTTATCGATGCCGGCCTTCTCGACCAGCTTGTCAAAGCGTACCCGGACCAACATGGTGCGCAATATGACCTCGATCAGCTTGGCAACGAAAAGCCCAAGTATCAGCAACAGAAGGCCAACGGCGACCTTCGGCATGGCGGCGAAAACCGAGGCTCCCAGGTTGGCAAAGGCGTTAAGAAGCTTTTCCTTCATTGCGGGCGTCCTTTTCCACTTTCTTCGAATCGAATTGGCCCAACAAGACGAGCCAGAACTCTTTTAGCAGAACCAGGGGCAGATGGAAGGCGAACGAGGTGAGTTGGGCAGTTGTGGCGCGACGTTGGATCGCATTGCGAATACGGCTGATGAGCCTGGCGGAAACGTCGTGCTCGAACGCGGCCAATTCTGTGACCGGCAGTCCAGGGTCGACTTGAGGATCGGCCTCTTCCCCGTCGTGCATGGGGGCGTCTCCATTGTTCATTTCGCACCTGCGACTGCAACCGCCGACCTTACCTTCTCGTACCGGGCCCGGAAATCTTCACGCGCGCGTTTAATGCGCATCTTGGCAGCGGAGAGACCAATCCCCAGGGACTGGGCCACCTCTTCGTACGATAATTCGTCCATGTCGCACAGAACCAGCGGAATGCGGAGCGTGCTCGTCATGGAGTCCAATACTGCGCTGATCATCTGCCGTTCGCCGATCGCTCCGGCCAGCTGCTCCGCCGTTACCTTGACCTTGAGTTCTTCAAACTCGTCGACATCGGGATCCCCAAGATCAACGAAGGCGTGGTCCCTATGCTTCTTAAGGTGGTTCAAACAGTGATTGATCTTTATCCGCTGCAGCCAGTGGGCGAAAGACGACTTTCTCTCGAAGCCGCGTAGGCCGAAGAAAGCCTTAACGAGAACTTCCTGGGCAAGGTCCTCGGCGTTGTTGGGGTCACGCGTGATGCAACGGCAGTTGGCCACCACACGTTTTTGATAGCGCAGAGCGAGCGCTTCAAAGGCGCGGAGATCGCCTTCGGGCGCCTGCAAGGCCTGCAACAAAAGAGCTTCGTCCGGGTCAGCAGACCGATGATGCGTGGTGCTGTTCATGTAGCCCTAGCTTCTCACATCCTTAATTGTTCCTTCACACGAATGACCGATGCCGGAGCCGGCCTGGATGATCGGTGGTGACACCTTCGTCCGGTCTAAATTACCGCGGGTCAACGGTGAGCGCAGGGGCCGGGGGGCGGGCCTCGGCCACCTGGGGGTTCGAGTTCGGCTATTTTGCTGTAACGCGCAGGGAGATCCTCCGATTCTTTTGGCGCCCTTCAGCAGTTGCGTTGTCAGCGACCGGATGCTCCTCACCGTAGCCCTCGGCCTCAAGGCGCGATGGATCGACACCGCGCTGAACCACCTCATGCATGACGTTGACGGCGCGATCCTGCGACAGCTTCAGGTTGGCGGCCTTGTTGCCGGTGTTGTCGGTGTAGCCGCCGATTTTCACCTTCACGTTGGGGTAAGCCTTGAGGATGGCTGCAATATTCTGCAACTGCTCGGAAGAGGAATCCTGCAGTGTGGCCTTGCCGGTGTCGAAGGTGAGGCGATCGAAATCGAACCAGGTAGTCTTGTCCACCGGCTTGGAATGATCTTCGATGAAAGCGAGGAGATCGTTTTCAATGCCGCGGGAGGGGATGTTGAGCACCGTGCCGTCGGGTAGCTTGGCCGGGATGAAGTCCCCGAGGCCCAGAGCGGCGGATGGGGCTGGCGCCGGACTTTCTGCTACAACGGGGGAAGCAGGCGCGGGTTCCGACTCTCTGCACCCACGCGACACGAGCCAGGCGACGATTGCCAATAACAACAGACCTATGAGCGTGTACACCACTTTTTTCCCGGAGCCTCCTCTGGCAGAAGCGTCTGCTGTGCCGAATACAGCCGGGATGGAGGCTGCAGAGAGGAGGTTGGGAAGGCCGGCGGGAAGGATGTGCTGGAGCTTCATCGCCTCGGCACGGACCATGTCGGCGAGCGCGGAAGGAGCGAGGCCCTTCTCGCGAATCTGCTGGCCGAGGAATCCGGCGGTGAGGGGGGCAGCGAGGACCATCAATTCGCGTCCGGCGTCAGCAGTGAGGCCGGACTGACGTCCAATCAAGTTCTCGATACCTGATTGTTGGCCGCGCAGCAGCAGGGAGGAGAGCTTCCATCCCGATTCGGTCGCCGGAGACGATACGGCGGTGCCGGAAGCCAGACTCGGCAGGACATCCAGGATGCCCTGCATATTTGCAGTTTTTACAAGATTGAATACCTGGGTCACAAAGCCAGAATCTCCTGCGTGGTTCGCGAAGCCAGCAAGCAAAGCCGCAACGCTGGTGCTGATCCCCGTTTGCACAGCGGATGGAGAAGCCCCGAGCCTATCAGCTAAAGAACTTGTCACCTGCCGGTTCAGAAGATCCATGATTGAGTCGACGATTGCCATGTTCGCTACCTCCTCTTTCGTTTCTTCATTGGTTTGAAAACTGGCCCGCACAACAGGTCCGAAGGCAGAAGGATGCCGGTGCATTCGGAATCTACGGCAAGCGCCCTTCCTCTTCATCGAATCGGTACCCGAAACCGGTGCTCGCCGGAATGCTTTCGTTTATGGCCGGCGTACCAACAAACGCTGATAAGCGTTCTTGAGGGAAGAGACAAGAAACCAGGAAAGAAAGTCACATCGTCCCCTGAAAGCTTGTTCTCACCTCGGCTCGATTTTTTGGCCGATGTGACTTTTCGTTGCCGCTCTTTGTCTCTCTTTAGCGAGGGGAAGTAGTTCTCGCGGAGCCACAAATGTGCCTTCGCCGCGACTCGCGCCGCGAGACGCCCTGCGCGGCCCCAAAAGGCCACAAATGTGGCTCACGTAAAGGCCGTACCACGTTCAACCGAAGAAACACTACCAGGAAAGGCTGCTGCTATGTTCAGTTATCGCTATTCATCACAGTCGTTGTTGCAAGTGCTCAAACACGGATCCATGGTCATCGCGGTGGCCGCTGCTGCCCTGGCAGCGGGGCCGACGCAGAAGGGATGGGCTCAGACGACAAGCGCAGCGACACCCGGAACCGACGTTCTTACCCTGGTAAATGGCGATCACCTGGCGGGAAAACTGATCAGCGAAGCAAATGGGACGGTAACTTTTCATAGCGATGCCGTGGGCGACCTGACCCTTACCTGGGACAAGATCAAGTCGATCCAGACGGCAGGACGCTTTGCTGTGATCCAGCAGGGGCAACGCGTCTCCCGGAAGACGGCCGACTCCGAAGTAGTGCAAGGCGGTGTCGCCGCCGAGGATGGAAAGGTCAGGGTAAACACGGGCGCAGCAGGGACGACGAAGGAGATTGCGCAGCCGGACGCGCAATACATGGTCGATGCGGATCTCTTTACGAAAGAAGTTCACAGCAGCCCGGGCTGGGGTCACGGATGGACCGGGGCTTTGAGCGCAGGGGCGGGCGATGTGGAGGCGACGCAGAACAGCCGCACATTCACCGGCGGGGCGAATTTTGTGCGGGCGATTCCCGGGGTGAGCTGGTTAGACCCGCGCAACCGCACCACGGCCAATTTTGCCGCGGCCTACGGGTCGCTTTCGGAGCCGGGTGCGGCCACGACCAAGACAAATATCCTTCATGCCGACGCGGAGCATGACTGGTTTCTGTCCCCCCGGCTCTTTGCCCTGGTGGACACTTCGTTCGACCACAGTTACTCGCAGGGACTAAGCCTGCAGCAGATTTATGGTGGTGGGCTGGGGTTTGTGGTGTTCAAGACGGCGAAGGACGAATTGGACCTGAAGGGGGATATTCACTACGAGCGGCAGCACTTCGGATTTACTCCAGGAGTCGTGCCGCCGGTGAAAACGCCCGACAAAGATCTGATTGGAGCGAATATCGGCGACACGTACGTGGCGAAGCTCGCGCATGGCATGGTTTTCAACCAGGGCCTGGTGGTGACGCCCGCATTCAACACGCCGAGCGCTTATTCCGCGCTGGCGACGGCGGGCCTGATGTTTCCGGTGTACAAGCGGCTGGGTTTCAATCTTTCGGCGTTGGACGACTTTCTGAATGATCCAGCATTTGGCAGCAAGAAGAACTCGTTCCAGTTCAGTGCCGGGCTCACCTACACACTCAAGTAAGAATGAATACCCGCTGTAGGTAGGGCGACTGGTCGCTTCTCTTGACCCGGTGGAGCTAGTGTAGTGCGTCACAAATAGGGTCGAGTATGCAAAGCCCCACCCCCTGGACGGGTGCCCCATGTTCGCCCAGGCGTACATGGGCTGAAAACGACGGGGCGAAGCCCCTTCCAATGCTTTCACTCCATCACCCACCATCTCTACACGCACACCGAGACTAGAAATCTCGGAGCATAGGGCAACCGATTTCTTGGCCGCATAGAAATGAGACCTGCCTTTGTCGTCTTCTATAAATCCCTATCCGTGTGACGCACTACTCTAGTAGCCAGTTCCGGACCACTCCCGTACGAGCATGGGCCCAGAGCCTAAGCTTCGCTACGCCTCAGAAGGTAGTCCAGCCCGCCAACGCGGTACCATCGGTACCCATATGGCTCGAGAAGAATGCAATGGCGTCCATCCTGCTCGGCATGACTGTGATCATCCGATAGCAGATTGACCAGCGTACCTCCGCGCTCGTCTGGTCCATCGACTGCCATCCTGATCTCATTCGGCTCCGCAATCATGTTATGCAGGCAAAGCACTGCATTGTTTCTCCATGCGTAGCGCATCGCCAGGACGGTGGTTGCCCGAGGGTTGAGAAAGGTGAAGTCTCCCCAGCCAATCTCGGGCACTTCTTTGCGCATACGAATCATTCGTTCCATCCAGTTCAGCAGTGAATTTGGATCGCGCCGCTGCTGCGCCACATTCACATGCTGGAACCCGTACGCACCCTCGCTGATAACCGGCAGCACGGGCTTTTCGCTCTTGGTGAAACCGCCTTGTGGCTCGGTGGACCATTGCATGGGCGTGCGCGCGCTATTCCGCTCTGGAAGCTTAAGGTTCTCGCCCATTGCTATCTCATCGCCGTAGCGAATGACCGGCGTTCCGGGCAGGGTCAGCATCAAGCTGTAGGCCAGTTCCAACCGCCTGCGGTCCCCCTGGAGCATGGGTGCAAGGCGCCTGCGAATCCCGCGGCCATACAACCGCATGTTCGGCTCTGGCGCAAACGCTGCAAACACTGTTTCTCTCTGCCCGTCCTCAAGACGACCCAGGTCCAACTCATCGTGGTTGCGCAGAAAGCTGCCCCACTGGGCGGTAGCCGGCCGCTTGCGTGTCGCCTTAATCGCTTTGACCATGGGCCGCGTGTCGCCACTCGCCAGGGCGTAGAAAAGGTTCTGATTCACCTCGAAGTTGAACATCATCTGCAACCGTTCGCCTTCGGCGCCGAAATATTTCAGATCGGTATCGGGCAGCACATTCGCCTCCCCGAGAATGATCGCCTCCCCTTGCCGCCAGGTTAGAAACTGGCTGAAGGTGCGCAACATGTCGTACTGTTCCTCCGGTTTTTTCAGGGCCGCGCCTTTCTGTGCGATAACAAAGGGGACCGCATCCATTCGAAAACCGGATACACCCAGCTGCAGCCAAAACCCCATGATCTTGAGGATCTCTGCCTGCACCTCAGGGTTGGAGGTATTCAGATCCGGCTGAAAATCATAGAAGCGATGGAAGTAGTACTCTCTCGCCGCCTCGTCATAGTCCCACGTCGACTTCTGCACTCCCGGGAAAACTACGCCTGATGCAGCATTCTTCGGCTTCTCTTTCGACCATACATACCAGTCGCGATACTTCGATTGCGGATCTTTGCGTGCATCCTGGAACCAGGCATGTTCATTCGATGTGTGATTCACTACCAGGTCGATCAGGACGCGCAAACCTCGCTGCTTGCATCCTTGTGTGAACTCCACGAAATCGCCTAGCGTGCCATACCGTGGATCGACGCCGTAGTAGTCTGCAATATCGTAGCCATCGTCCTTGCAGGGCGAGGGCTGAAACGGCATCAACCAGATAGCCGTCACGCCGATACCCTGCAGGTAGTCCAATCTGCGCATCAGACCTTGAAAATCGCCGATGCCGTCGCCGTTGGCATCCATATACGTGGCGACGGACAAGCAATAAATGACGGCGTTCTTGTACCAGAGATCGTTGATCATAGGAAATATCCAAATCCGAAGAATTCGTATACGGAGCACTTCTAAGATGCAGGAAACGACCTGGTGGCAACGCGGAATTATTTACGAAGTCTACCCACGCTCTTTTCAGGATTCGAATGGCGATGGGGTCGGGGACTTGCGCGGAATTCTGGAGCGTCTCGATTATCTTGCGGGTTTGGGCGTCGACGCGGTGTGGATTTCGCCGATCTACCCGTCACCCATGGCAGACTTTGGTTATGACGTCGCCAACTACTGCGACATTGATCCTATTTTTGGAACGCTGGCAGACTTCGACCACCTGCTCGCAGAAATGCATCGCCGTGGGCTCAAGATGATCCTCGACTTTGTGCCCAACCACACCTCAGTCGAGCACCCCTGGTTTGTCGACAGCCGCTCCTCGCGCAGCGAGGCTAAACGCGACTGGTATCTATGGCGGGACCAGGCCAACGATTGGCTCAGCAATTTCGGCGGTTCTGCATGGCAGTTCGACTCGACTACATCGCAGTACTATCTACATTCTTTTCTGAAAGAACAGCCTGATCTTAATTGGCGCAACCCGGAGGTCCGCACGGCCATGTTCGACGCCTTGCGCTTCTGGCTCAAGCGCGGGGTCGACGGATTTCGCGTCGATGTGATGTGGCTCATTATCAAGGATGATCTTTTCCGTGACAATCCGCCAAATCCCGACTACAAGCCGGGCGATCTGGAAAGCCACAAGCTTCTGCCGCTCTATACTTCGAATCGGCCAGAAGTGATTGCGATCGTGGAGGCGATGCGTGGAGTCATCGATGAATTCACCGACCGCGTGCTGATCGGCGAGATCTACCTGCCTATACAGGAGTTGGTCGCCTACTATGGCAAAGATCTGAAAGGCGCTCAACTTCCGTTCAACTTTCAGCTTCTGCAGTGCCCCTGGAACGCGGTTTCACTGGCTAAGACAATCTCAGAATATGCAGCGGCGTTACCCACTGGAGCGTGGCCGAACTGGGTGCTGGGCAATCACGACAACTCTCGCATCGCAACCCGCGTGGGAGAGGCGCAGGCTGCCGTCGCCGCGATGCTTTTGCTTACCCTGCCGGGAACACTCACGCTCTACTACGGGGAAGAACTCGGCCTGGCGGACGTGCCCATTGCGAAGGATCAAGTACAGGATCCAGCCGAGAAGAATGAACCTGGCATCGGCGCCGGTCGCGATCCGGAACGAACTCCCATGCCGTGGGACTCATCTATGCAGGCAGGATTCACCACCGGCAAACCATGGCTTCCCTTGAATCCTGACCATAGGCAGCGCAACGTGTCTGCCTATGCGGCCGATTCTTCTTCCATCCTGCATCTCTACCACCGCCTCATCGCTCTTCGCCGCAGCCAGCCCGTGCTGGTGAGCGGAGCCTTGCAAGAAGTCTCTGCGGAAGGCCAAATGCTTCGCTACGAACGCGTAGACGCCGGCTCGCATTGGGTGGTGCTGCTGAATCTGGGTGACCAGCGTCTGCAGGCCGCTGCGCCATCGAGCACCATCCTCATCGCAACGACCTCTGCGAAGGAAGGAACATTCGTCTCCGGCCTAATTGCACTCGATGCGAATGAGGGATTGGTTCTGGACTGCAGCCACGTCTCCTAGAACCACCATGAGGAACCACCATGAGTGATTCTGCCGTTGTGCTGACGGGCGTGCGACTACAGCATTTTTCACTTCTGGTGTATACAGAGCAACCGCTCCCGACGTGGCTTTTCCTCAAGAAAAGCCGCACTTCGCTGAACCTGACTGTGCAGAGTAGAAGTGAAAATGCTCTAATACGCCTTCCGCCACGGCGTCCCGGTGCTATTCGATCCGCAGTGCCTGCATTGGATCAAGCCGCGAGGCTCGCCAGGCTGGAATCATGCAAGCGGCTCCTGCAACCAACAGCAGCACAAGGCTGACGAGACCAAATACCGCCGGATCGAGCGGCCGGATTCCGTAGAGCAGGGATTGCATCTCGCGCGTGACGGCGGCGCTGGCGCAAAGTCCAAGTGCCAGGCCGATCACGGCTGGCCAAAGGCCATCCACGAGCATGAGCCGAAGCACCTGTTCGCGGTGTGCGCCGAGAGCAATGCGGATGCCGATTTCGCCGGTGCGCTGAGCGACGAGATAAGAGAGCACGCCAAACAACCCCACGGCAGCGAGCAGCAGAGAGAGTGTGGCGAATACCCCCAGCAGGCTTGCTTCAAAGCTGGCGTTGGCGGTGGATTTGCCAATGATCTCTTGCATTGTGAGGACATTCGAGACGGGGAGATCGGGGTCGATGCCGACGATGGTTTTCTGAATCGGGATGCCAAGCGCCGCCGGATCGGTTGTGGAGCGCACAACCAGAGCTGAATCCGCGGTCGCGCCGGGGATTCCAGAGAGGATGGGAAACCACATCATGCTGCGGACTGGCTCGTTGAGCAGATACCGTGTATCACCGACGACGCCCACGATCTCAAAGTTTTCGGACGACGGGCTGCGCCAACTTACGGCCAGGTGTTTCTGGAGAGGGTCTTCGTTGGGGAAGAATTCACTCGCCAGCTTCTGATTGATGATCACGAAGTTCGCGTTGTTCAACCGCTCATGGGATGTGAAGAGGCGGCCCTTGACGAGGGGAATCTGCATGGCGTGGAAATAGCCAGGATCAGCAGTGCGAAAAATAGCGGAGTCGCGCTTCTGCGGCGGCTCTGGGGGGTGCTCGGGAATGGAAAAGGTCGTGTCGCCATATAGGCCATCGCCGGGAACGGCGTTTGTGAGTCCCACAGCGGCCACACCGGGCAGATGGCGAACTTTTTCCAGAAGCTGCGTTTGGAAGGAGACAATCTGCTCCGGCTTCGCATAGCTCTCTCCACGCAGAAAATACTTCATAGTGAGGACATTTCGCGTAGCGCAGCCTAGATCGATCGCGCCAAGGTGAAGGACGCTCTTGAATAGCAGCCCGGCACAAACCAAAAGGACGACCGTAAGCGCGAGCTCTACGGTTAAAAGGCTCTTGCGCAACGATGCCTTGGCAGCAGACCCAGCAAAGTTTCTGGCGCTGCCGTGCAGAGCCGCGAAGACCCTGGTCCCGGTAAACAGTATCGCCGGCAACAGGCCGGAGAATATTGCTGCGAGGAAGGAAATTCCCACAGCGAAGGCCAGCACCGTTGCATCGATATGAATTGCGTCGGCGCGGGGCAGATCGAGCCAATAGATCGTGAGCCAACGGACAGCCACATCCGCGAGCACTATGCCCAACAGGCCACCCGAGAGGCAGAGGAGCATACTCTCGGTGATTTGGTGGCCGATGAGGCGCATGCGGCTGGCCCCCAGCGCCGAGCGCATGGCCATCTCTTTGCGGCGAGCGACGCCCCGGGCAACCAGCAAATTCGACAGGTTCAGACAGGCGATGAGCAAGAGGCAAAGGACGGCGGTCATCAACATAGCGAGAGGGGCTTTGGCGTCGCCTACGAGGTCGTCGACGAGTGGAAGCGAAATGGCCGCGGGAGTCACCGGGCCGTCGCCGCCGAAGCGGGTAAGGATGCCGTGCTGAATCGCGCTTACCTCCTGGGTGGCGACGCTCAAGGAAACGCCGGGCCTGAGGCGCGCAATTACCTGGCTTGTATGACTGTAATGGCTGTGAAGGATAACCGTGGGCATTCCTTTGTGGTACGGAACCCACAACTGGATCTTCGCATCGGGATACGTAAACCACTGCGGGAGCACGCCTACGACCGTATACGATTGGGTATTGAGACGGATGGTCTTTCCGATGACCGAGGCATCCGCATGGAAGCGGCGTTTGAAGAAGCTCCACGACAGGATGACTACGGGACTTGCCGCATCCGTATCATCGTTGGAAACGAAGGACCTGCCCAGAACGGGCTGCACGCCGAGGGTTGAAAACAGGTTCCATGAGCAGGTGACGGCCTGAAGAAATTCCGGAAGCTCACTGCGATTGCCAGACATGTTGTAGCCGGTCCATCGCCAGATGGCCATTTGCTCGAAGCTGTGGGACCCACTTTGCCAGTCGTAGAAATCGCCCGCTGCTACGGCGCCCTTGCCGGCACCGGAGTCTCCATACAAAGCGATGAGTTGGTTTGGAGCCGGGAAAGGCAACGGGTTGAGGAGGACGCTGCGTACCACTGTGAAGAGCGCCACATTTGCGCCGATGCCCAGCGCCATGACGAGTATCGCAATCGTGGTGAATCCGGGAGACCGCCGCAGTTGGCGCACCGCATAGCGAAGATCCTGCGACCAGCGCTCCCATCGCGCCCATCCCCACGCCTCGTGTGTCTGCTCTCTGATTAACGTGGTGTTGCCGAGAGCGCGGCGGGCAGCGGAGCGGGCTTGCTCCTGTGATAGCCCTCTTTCCTGCTGCTCTTCCTCTTCTAAATCGAGGTCCGCTCGCAATTCCCTCTCAAGGTCTGCGTTCCTCTTCTTCAGCTGCCACCACTTCATCTCAACTCTCCTCGGCGGCAGGCCACATTACGCGCGCTACGGCTTCGGCCATCTGCTTCCACTGCGATTCTTCGACCACAAGCTGCTTTTTGCCTTTGTCCGTCAAGCGGTAATATTTGAATTCCCTATTGCGGTCAGGAGCCGTCTCCCATTTGGCACTCACCCAGCCTCTCTCCTCCAGACGATGCAACGCAGGATAGAGGGACCCGTGCTGCATTTGCAGAAATTCGTTCGTGGTTCTCTGAATGTGCTTCCCGATCTGATGACCATGCGCCGGGCCATAAAGAAGCGTCCGCAAGATGAGCATGTCAAGCGTGCCCTGGAGAACTCCTGTTCGTTGCTGTGTCTGTTTTTCTTTAGAAGACATTCGACCCCCGTGTGAAGATGATGGTAGACACTCGACCATCGATTGTCAAGGTGCGGCCGCGGCACCGGATGGGGCCGCGATCGTTTACTTGCCAGCTTGTTTTTCGCCGGCCACGTCTCCACCATCGCAAGTGATCTAATAGGAGCGGAATGTTGAATAACAGCTATCCCAGCCTCTCGCGTCGAGAATTCCTGATGACTGCCATGGGTGCCGGGGGTGCGATGCTGCTCGGGCCGGCTTGGCTGCATGCGACGGGCGACGGGGTTGATCCCCGCGTTGCGCAGGTCTTGTCCAGGACCGTTGGCATAGACATGCACAACCACGTTTATCCCGCGGGGACGGAACCGCATCCGCAGAATGGTCAGCCGAGGGGGCAGGAGGAGCAACAGCAGGCCCCCGGCCTTTCACTGGCAGAAGAGCTGAAACTGTCAGGGCTTACTGCCGTCTGTGCGAGCTTCGTGCTGGATTTCGCCGCAAACGACAAGCCCGGTGATGCGCGAGACCACTACCTTCACTGGCTCACGGCGATGGACGCGGAGTTGGAAAAAGGACATATGCACCGCGCGCTGAACCTGAAAGACCTGCAAGCCGCGCATGACCATGGTCAACCAACGATCGTGCAGACGGTGGAAGGGGCACAGTTCATCGAGGGGCGCCTGGACCGGGTGGAAGAGGTGTACAAACGCGGCGTGCGGCATCTTCAACTGCTGCATATGCGAGACGACCTGGTATCGCCGTTGGGCGATGTAATCACATCGCCGGCCCATCTTGGAGGTTTGACGCCTTTTGGCGCAAAAGTCGTGAAGGAGTGCAACCGGCTGGGGATCCTGGTGGACCTCGCCCACGCCACGCCAGAGACGGTGCTGGGCGCGTTGAAGGTAGCCACGCAGCCGATCCTTGTATCCCATACGGGTCTTGACAGCCGGACCGGCGGGAATGCCAGGCTGGCAGAAATGATGAAGCCACACTTGATCAGTAAAGAACACGCCAAGGTCGTGTCGGACGCAGGCGGCGTGGTCGGCGTGTGGACGAAGCTGGCCGACTCGCCGAAAGAATTCGTGGAAAATATCAAGGCGATGGTGGACGCGGTGGGCATCGACCACGCCGGTATCGGCACCGACACGGATCTGCTGTCTTCGCGCATTGGCCAGGGCACCAACAAAGCGTGGCCGGGGTTGACGGGAGGATTTTTCCCCGCGGTTGCCGGCGAAATGCTGGTGCAGGGCTTCACGCCTGAGGAAATCAGCAAGGTCGGCGGAGGAAATTTCTGCCGCATCTTTGGCAAGGCTACGGCTGGTCACGCCTAGTGTAGTGCGTCACTAATAGGGTCGAGTATGCAAGCCCCACCCCCTGGACGGGTGCCCCATGTTCGCCCAGGCGTACGTGGGCTGAAAACGACGGGGCGAAGCCTTTTCTAATGCTTTCACTCAATCACCCACCATCTCTACACGCACACTAGACTAGAAATCCGGAGCATAGGACAACCGATTTCTTGGCCGAATAGCAATGAGACATGCCTTTGTCGTCTTCTATAAATCCCTATCTGCGTGACGCACTACGCCTAGCGGCTTGTCGCAGACAGTCCACTTGCGGCATCGAAGTCACTTACGTTGTCTTGTAATGGAGCGGGGGGTCTCCCTGTGCGCTCCGCTGGATTCTCTTCGATTCGTGCCGTTTACGTGATCAAGGAATGTTGGGCTTCTCACCCGGGTCTCTCAAGCCCTGCTCAAGGCGAGCCGCCTGTGCCATCAGATAATTCCGTTCGGGAAGACTTGCCGTCCGTCCGGCCGCGCTGCGGTAGTGCGCGACGGCGCTTTGATCATCGCCCAGCATCTCGAGCAAATGGGCCCGCACCGCGTCCAGACGATGATGTTCGGCAAGCCGCTCGTCGCCATCCAGCGCCCCGAGCAGTTCAAGGCCCTTCGACGGACCGTATACCATGGCAGTTGCAATTGCATGATTGAGCGTCACCATGGGACCGGGAGACACGCGTCGCAGCAACTCGTACAACGCAAGGATCTGCGGCCAGTCCGTGTCTTCTGCTCGCGCCGATTCGTCATGAACCGCGGCGATCGCCGCCTGTAACTGATACAAACCAACGGATCCTTTGGCCAGGGCCGCAGTAAGGAGCCCGATGCCTTCGGAGATCTCGTCCCGGTCCCACAGAGTGCGGTCCTGTTTGTTGAGAGGAATCAATTGCTCGTCTGAGCCAATTCGTGCCGGGCCAGTTCGTGCCGCGCGGCGGCCGTCGGTGAGCAACATGAGCGCCAACAGGCCTTCCACTTCCGCATTGCCGGGGAGTAAAGCTTGCGCACAGCGGGTCAACCGGATGGCCTCACGAGCCAAATCGAGCCGCTGGAGGTGTGCTCCGATGCTACTGGCGTACCCTTCGTTGAAGATCAGGTAGAGCACATGGAGGACTGCAGGCAACCGCTCAAAGCGCTGTTGCGGAGGCGGCAGACGGAAGGGCACGCGGGAAGCTCGAATACTTTGTTTGGCGCGGCTGATCCGCTGCGCCATGGTTGCTTCGGGAACCAGGAATGCCCGGGCAATTTCCGCCGTGGTTAAGCCACCGACGGCGCGCAGCGTCAGGGCTATTGCCGAGGACGAGGTGAGCGCCGGGTGGCAGCACATGAACAGCAAAATCAGAGTGTCTTCCGAGTCCATGTCAGTCTCGATATCGTCGGTGACCGCCATGGTCTCCGCATCCGTGGCAACTTCGGTCTCCCGCTGACGACGGGCAATTTCGCTGCGCGCCTGGTCAGTCATGCGGCGGGATGCGACCTGGATCAGCCAGCCGCGTGGATTCCCGGGCACGCCTTGCTGCGGCCATTGCGTGAAAGCCGCCAACATGGCCTCCTGGACGGCGTCCTCGGCAGACGCAAAATCGCGATAGCGGCGAGTGAGCGCGCCGAGCACCTGCGGCGCAAGTTCACGCAGTAAACTCTCGGAACTGGCATCCCATGGCTGTGTCATTACGACCCTGCTTATATCCTTTCAGGTTCTTCATACATACGATGTGCGCGTGAAGATCTCCTTCGGGCCCGTTGGGGACTCCGTGCCCATTGGATCGTGTTCATCATCAGGCATTTCATTTTCTCTCCTTTGCCGTCGTTGGACGCCAGGGTTGGACGTGAAGTTCCGCTTCGCCGGTACCTCAGGGTCAGCGCTTGTCGCTCGAGGGGTTCGGCCTGGCTTCGATGATCCGACGCACTTCAATAGGCATGTTGGTCGGAACACCACCGGGCCCGGGCGCCCCAGAAATCCGGCTGGCAATCGCATAAGCGCGTTCGGGAGTGGCTACGTCGACGATCCAGTAGCCCAATAGAAACTCCTTCGACTCAGGGAAGATGCCATCTGTGACCGGCATGCCGTTCTTCTCCGCGTAAACAACCTTTGCTTCAGCAGGCTCCGCAAGGCCGTTGGTCGTCAAAAACTCACCCGTTTCAGACAACTCTTTCACCAGGGTCCTGAGGGTCTCCATATGCGTATTGATATCGTTGGGTGACCAGGCGTGATGCCCGGCAACACCCGCGTTCGTGCCGGACATCATTAACAGGTATTTCATTGACTTTCTCCTTTACTGGTTTGCTCTGTAGTTTGGAGTTCTTACAAGCTTATTTGTTTGCATGAAACATCCATCGAACTCCGAATTTGTCGTTGAGCGCTCCGTAAATGCCGAAAAACATCTCCTGCAAGGGGTGAGTCACCTCCGCACCTGCGGAGAGTTTTGCGAACAGCGCTTTCAATTCCTCGGTTGTGCCTGCACTCAGGTAGAGGCAAACGGTGTTGCCGCCTATCGGTGTTTCGTCGAGCGCACACCAATCCGATGCCGAGATCTCCAGGTCCTGGTTTTTGAGCCGGGCATTGAGAATCTTCTCCTGCAGAACCGCAGGCATTGAATCCCTCGCGGGAGAATCTTTCACTTTGATGGCGGCGAGTTCCCCGCCAAAGCAAGATTGGTAGAACTCCATCGCCTGATGGCAGCTTCCGTTAAAGAAAAGGTAGGGCGTCAAGGTGGTCATTTCATTTCCTCCGTTTTTCGCATTCGAGGGTTGCCATTGGACCGGCCGGCAATGCAGCCAGGCTCGGCCAGGCAGCCCTGCAATCTGCGCTTTCATGGTGTAGTCGGAACTGTCGTGCTGCTCTCTACATTCCCCGGAAATTTTTTTTTGAGCCACAAGTTCAGCCCAGGCGTGTCGATTTTGGATCACCTGAACCGACATACTAGTGGAGGTTGAGAAATGCTGACCGACGATGTGGTGGTTGATGTGAGCCAGGATTGGGTACATGCTTGTGAAGTTCAGCAGCGGTTTATGCGGGGGGCGGGTTGGAAAACCGGTTCCGTGCACTATAGCGGCCGGTGCCGCCAGTTTAGGGCCCTCGGCGGTGATTGCTTCGATTTCATGCGTGTCGCGGACGACCGCCTCGCGCTGGTCGTGGGGGATGCGTCGGGCAAAGGTCTAGCTGCGGCGCTCATGATCGCCAGTGTTCAGGCCTCGCTTCGGACGGCGGCTTTGTTTACGGGGAACGATCTGGGCGCATTGCTCAAGGCCGTGAACCACGAAGCATATGCTTCGTCGCTTACGGAGCGGTTTGCGACATTGTTCTATGGTGTCTTCGATGAGGCGACGCGGACGCTGCGATATGTGAATGCCGGGCACAATCCACCGTTTGTTCTGCGCAAGGACGGCTCAGTCCGCTGGCTCGAACCGAGCGGGGCCCCGGTTGGAATGTTTCCTGATTCGAGCTATCAGGAGAGGGTCATTCAGTTGATTCCCGGCGATTGGGTGATCGCCTATACGGATGGAGTGGTGGAAGCGACGAATCCCGAGCAGGAGGAGTGGGGCGTTGAGGGCATCCTGAAGGCGGCAGCCGCCCCGGAAGCACAATGTTCTCAAGGCGCGGAAGACCTGGTCCAGTGGATCTTCCACACTATGGATGACTTCTCCAGGGGCTGCCAGCACGACGATGCGACCGTGGCCCTTTTCCGCGTGGCCTGAACATGAACCCGAAGGGAGAGGCCAGGGTGGGCTGATCCCTCATCACTTTGGTACGGAAAGATAGTCCCTTGATACTCGGTGGAACTTTCCAACCGTGGATATGAAAAGATCTTGTAGTCAACGTGCACTTGCTGCTTCGGCTGTTGTCCGGTTCTCAGCAGAAGCGAGCTTCCAGGCCAACGGGAGACTGTAAGGAAGCCTTACGCACCGAAGCGCACGGATGCGGCAGAATACAGGAGCCACCATGAAAAAGGTTGCGGATGAGATTCCCGCATATACCTACGGGACAACCGCTATCGCTGTCTCGGAGGTGTCGCTTGGTGAGCTGGAGAAGCTGAAGGTTTCTGCGGGGTTCACTCTAGAAGACGAACAGTTCCTTCGTCTTGCGGGAGAGGTGCTTGCCGGCCAGACGAAGCAAATTGTGGACCACTGGCGGAGCGGTATTATCGCCGGCATACCGAATCTCGCCAGGCATTCGCGTTCGCCGGAGGGTACTCCGATCCCGGAGTACCTGGCGCAGAGCAACCTTCGTTTCGAGCAATGGATACTGGATACATGCCTCCGCCCCTATGATCAGGATTGGCTCAACTACCAGCAAGAGATCGCCTTGAGGCACACAAGTCTCAAGAAGAACCAGGCCGACGGAGTCAGGTCAACGGCATATGTCCCGTTCCACGATATCGTTGCATTCGTCGCAGTCATGAACGACACCATCCGACCCTACCTCGCAAGCAAAGGAAACACGGAGGATGAGGTTGAGGGAATGCATCGCGCCTGGCGCAGGTCGCTGCAAATGCAGATCGCGCTCTGGTCGAAGCCCTACATAGATCTGGCGAAAACAAGAAGTGAGTGGTAGCGTCGAGCACTCTATCTACTTTGCGTCACCCAAATTCGTCGTCAACTTATGGCAAGGAACAACGGTATGAAGTCGCATGTTGTGGAGACTCCAAACGGACCATTCCGCGAGGTAGAGATGCCCACTCCACTGCCAACGGACGGTGAAGTGCTGGTGAAGATCTGCGCGAGCGGCATAAACCCGCTCGACACCAAGATCCGCGCGGGAGAAGCCGCGCATGCGAAACAGCCGCTTCCTGCGGTGTTGGGTCTGGACATGGCCGGCATCGTGGATTCCGTTGGCCCGGGTGTGACGACCTTCCACCCCGGGGACGAAGTGTTCGGAATGGTCGGCGGAGTCGGGGGATTGCAGGGAACGCTTGCGGAATTCATCGTCGCGGATGCCAGGCTGCTCGCTCCTAAACCCAGGGCGCTGACGATGCGGCAAGCTGCTGCTCTTCCGCTGGTCACCATCACGGCCTGGGAAGGCCTGGTCGATCGAGCCGCGGTTCGCTCTGGACAAACAGTGTTGGTTCACGCCGGGGCCGGTGGTGTGGGGTATGCAGCGGTGCAGATTGCCCTGGCACACGGCGCGAAGGTATTTGCAACCGTGTCAGACGACAAGCGAGCGATCGTTGAGAGCCTGGGCGCGACCGCAATTGAAAGACAAACGCCGGTCGAAGAGTACGTCGCGCAGTACACCGCCGGCGAAGGCTTCGATATCGTCTATGACACCCTGGGTGGCACGGTGCTAGACGCCTCGTTTGTCGCCGTTAGACGCTACACAGGTCATGTCGTCAGCTGTCTTGGCTGGGGTGCGCATTCGCTTGCGCCGCTGTCTTTTCGTGCGGCCACATACTCCGGTGTCTTCACCCTGCTTCCGCTACTGACGGGCAGGCAGCGTGCCAACCATGGGCACCTTCTCCATGAAGCGTCCACACTCGCGGAACAAAATCAACTCAAGCCCCTGCTTACCGAACAACGGTTCGGACGTAACGAGATCGCAGCTGCCTTTGATTTGGTTGCCAGGGGCAGCAAAGGCAAGGTAGTCATTGAGCTTTGATCGTCGCTGCTTTTTAGCATCCGTCTTCGCGAGCACCGCCACGCGGCTGCGCAAGGGTGCTTTACTCGATTCCTTCCAACAATCCAATATTCAGAGGTCAAACATGACTGAAACTCCCCACATTCCGCTCACGTCACACCATCGCATCGAAGCGGATGGAGTGCATGTGTTTTACCGCGAAGCCGGTCCCGCCGATGCTCCAGTAGTCCTGTTGCTTCACGGATTCCCCACGTCGTCGTTTCAGTATCGAGAGTTGATTCCGCGCCTTGCCGACCGCTATCGTGTCATTGCGCCGGATCTGCCGGGCTTCGGCTTTACAGAGGTCCCGGGTAAGAGAGGTTACACCTACACATTCGATGCCCTTGCCCGAACGATGCTGGCCTTTACCGAGGCCATCAAACTAACGCGCTACGCCCTTTATGTCTTTGACTATGGTGCCCCAACGGGCTTCCGAATGGCGTTGATGGCTCCCCAGCGCGTGACCGCCATCGTGTCTCAGAACGGAAATGCGTATGAAGAAGGTCTGGGCGATGCGTGGCAGCCGCTCCAACGCTACTGGCGTGAGCCAAGCCTGGAGCATCGCAACGCCATACGTGCCGGCCTGACACTGGAAGGCTTACGCCACGAATATTCCGTGGGAATCCCCAACCCCGACCTGATCAAACCCGAAGGCTATACCCTCGACGCGGCGTTGTTAACCCGCCCGGGCAACGTCGATATTCAACTGGATCTATTTCTTGACTACGCTAATAATGTGAAACTGTACCCAAAGTTTCAGGAGTACTTCCGGCGAACGAAGCCGCCGCTGTTGGCGATATGGGGTAAATTCGACCCATACTTTATTCCACCGGGAGCAGAAGCCTTCCAGAAAGACATTCCGGATGCGATTGTTAAATTTCTACCTACAGGCCACTTCGCGCTCGAGACGCATCTGGAAGAAATTGTTATGGCTATGCGTGAATTTTTGGCGCAGCACGTCCGCCAGCCCGTTTGAGCGGTGGAAACGAATCGCTTTTTTGCTGGTTGCTGTGGCTACTGTTGCCGGCGTTGTCGCCGCCAAGACGCGCGCATCTGGACGCGCTGATGGAGAGGCCACACCGATCTTCGGGATCAAAATCTTTCCTGGCTACCGTGACTGGAGGTTGATCTCCGTAGCCCACGAAGTAGGCAACCTTAACGATATTCGCGCCATTCTAGGGAATGACATCGCGATCAAGGCGTATCGGGAGGACAAGCTTCCATTTCTGGACGGCACAGTCATTGCCCGGATTGCCTGGAAGGATGTCCCGTCGGAGGAAAACAACAAAGTCTTCGGCCGGGCCCAATCTTTTGTTGCCGGGTCAGCCCCGGAGTGGTACCTGCAGTTTATGGTCAAGGACTCAAAGAAGTACGCCGCAACGGGGGGCTGGGGGTTCGCTCAATTTGATAAAGACGGCAAACCTGCCGACGAGACGAAGCTCAAAACATGCTTCCCTTGCCACCAGCCAATCAAAACTCGCGACTTTGTCTTCACTCATTACGCACCTTAATAGCGGGATTCTGCTGGTTGACTTTCCCACTCGACAAATTTATTGGTCAAGATCGCGTCATGGTTTTTCGTCGTGGCTCCGTGACCGGTGTTCGCGGCGTGAAGGACCTGCTGTTCCACTGCGGTCACAACCCTATTTCCACCAACCAAAATGGCCCTGTGGCTTTCTTGACCCATCGTCGTGCGACGCCTATCATCAGGCATCCATAGGACATGGGCTCGCAGCAGCATGATTGGAACCACGGTTTCCCACTACCGCATTCTGGACAAACTAGGTAGCGGAGGCATGGGGATCGTGTACAAAGCCGAGGATACGAACCTCGGCCGGATGGTTGCGCTCAAGTTCTTACCCCATGAGCTGGTCGACGATCCCCAGGTCTTCGAGCGCTTCCGCGGTGAGGCCCGCGCCGCGTCAGCCCTCAACCATCCCAACATCTGCACTATTCACGAGGTGGGAGAATCCGGCAGCCAGCCCTTTATCGCCATGGAGTATCTCGAAGGAGAAACCCTGCAACGGCGTCTGCTGGGTGGCCCTCTGGGCATCGAAGAACTGCTTGACCTGTCTATTCAGATCGCCGATGCCCTGGATACAGCCCATCAACGAGGCATCATCCACCGCGACGTGAAACCCGCAAACATTTTCATCACTTCTCGCGGGCAAGCGAAGATCCTGGACTTCGGCCTGGCGAAGACCATCGACGCCGTGGTGGAAGAGCCGGAGCAGAAAGCTACATTGGGCATCGATCCCCAGACCAGCCCGGGGATTGCCCTGGGCACGGCGGAATACATGTCGCCCGAACAGGCCTGCGCCAGGAATCTGGACGCGCGCAGCGACGTCTTCAGCCTCGGTGTCGTACTGTACGAAATGGCTACCGGACGCGCGCCCTTTCGCGGTGATTCCTCGGCCCAGATCTTCGCCGCCTTGCTGCATGAGCATCCCCAGCCCATCACCCATCTCAATCCTGCCGCGCCCCTCGGCCTGCAGGGGATCGTCAACAAAGCACTGGAGAAGGATCGCGATCTGCGCGCCCAGACCGCCGCCGAGCTGCGAGGCGATTTGAAGCGGCTGAAGCGCGATATGGACGCCGACCGCTTGACCGCCACCACCAAACCTTATCCCAGCGCGGCGGCGCCCCGTAGCCCGAATCGCCATTGGGTCGTCCTGGCCGCCTGCGTACTCCTTGCCCTCGCCGCGCTCGCCTTTTTTCTCCGGCCATTGCTGCCTGCGCCTCGAGTCGTCAGCTCGCTTCAGGTCACCAGCGATGGGCAGGAGAAGAACGGCCTGGCCACTGACGGCAGTCGGCTCTACTTCTCCGAGGCGGGACAGATCTACCAGGTCTCGACCGCCGGGGGTGAAATTGTCCCTATCCCCGACACCGCCCAGGATATTTTCCCCGTCGACATCGCGCATGATCGTTCGCGCCTGCTGGTGCTGAGCAAGGCCTTCGTTCCGGAAGGAAATGCGGCCTGGACCATTCCAGTGTTGGGTGGGAACGCTCGCCGCCTGGGCAATGTCGTAGCCACGGATGCGTCATGGTCAGTGGATGGGACCAAGCTGGCGTATACCTCCGGTAAAGACATCTACGTGAGCGACGCGGATGGTTCGGTGCCTCGCCGGCTGGTGACGGTCGACGGCACGCCTTCGTGGCCCCGCTGGTCGCCCGATGGCAAGCGCTTGCGCTTCAGCGTAAACGGCGGTGACGGGTCAAACTTATGGGACATCGCGTCCGACGGTAGTGGTCTTCATATTCTGCTGCCCGGCTGCTGCGGTAGCTGGACACCCGACGGCAAATATTTCATTTTTCAGTCGTCGCACGGTGGGGTCGCGAACATTTGGGCAATGCGCGAGGCGAGCAGCCTGTTTCGGCGAGTGGACCATGCGCCGGTGCAGATGACCTCCGGGCCGACCAGCACCTTCGCGCCGCTGCCCAGCAGCGATGGTACCCAGATCTTTGTCCGCACCATACAGCCGCGCGGACAGGTAGTGCGTTACAACGGGAAGTCCGGTGGGTTCGATCCGCTGTTTCCCGGGCCGCCTCCCGGTGTTCAAGGGTCAGGCTTGGATTTTTCCAAAGACGGCAAGTGGATCACTTACATGAGTTACTCCGACGGGACTCTGTGGCGCAGCCGGCCGGATGGAAGCGCGCGCGCGCAACTCACCTATCCCCCATTGCTGGCCTACATGCCGCGCTGGTCTCCGGACGGAAGCCAGATCGCTTTCATGGGCCAGATGCCGGGCAAACCATGGCAGATCTACACTGTGAACGCGCAGGGCGGCTCAGCCCAGCAGCTCATGCCGGAGCCGCGCGATCAGGCCGATCCTATGTGGTCGGCGGATGGCAAGACGCTGGCTTTTGGGGGCCAGGCGGTCGCGCAAAAAGACGCGCCTCGCGTGAATGCCATTCGACTGCTCGATATGAGCACACACACGGTTACGATTGTGCCCGGCTCGAATGGTTTATGGTCTCCCCGCTGGTCGCCAAAGGGCGACCGCCTCGCAGCCATGTCGAACGACGGTTACCATCTCTTCCTCTACAACGTCGCCAGCAAGCAATGGACCGAGTTGGCGCAGGCGTCGATCGGCTACCCAAGCTGGTCGCGCAACGGCGACTTTATTTATTTCCTCAACCACCTCCCGACCGGAGACCAGGTCTATCGTGTCTCCCTGGCTGATCACAAACTCGAACCGGTCGCAGACCTGAAGAATTTTCATGCCGCCCCTTTTTCGGTTGGCTATTGGCTCGGTCTCGCTCCCGATGACTCGCTCCTGCTGGTGCGCGATGCCGGCATCCTGGACCTGTACGCGCTCAGTGTGGCTCTTCCCTGACCGCGGATTTGTCATCACGAGAGTTTGTAACTTAATTGATTTTTGAGAAATTTTCCTTCTGAAACTAAAAGGCTTATTGTTAGAGATTTTCTAAAAAGCCCAAAAAAGTCACAAGCTCCGACCGAAGCGTACCCGGATTTCCTGCCACGCGGCACTCTCCAACGTCCACGTGTGCGGCTTTCGTTAAGGAAAGCCGCAGGAAGTTCGCCAACGCCACCAACCTCAACAGGAAATCCGGGGCAGCGCAGTGGAGGGACCTGCGGTTTGCTCCACCCGCTGAGGTCTTGCTCGATGATGAAACCACCATTGAGAACCTTCCGAACGACCATGCTGTGCAGATGGAGTAAAACTACGGCATCTTTACATGGTCGAGGCCTGTAGTGTTGCGTTTTCCAACTTCGAGTGGATGGGCATGGGCCGACGACCGCGCGGCTTTGGCAGGGAGTCTTGTGGGCACTACATTTTGCCGCTCATTCTGTGGCATACTGTAGTAGGACATACAGGGTGGGAGTCATGAATGCTGCCGATATGCAGATCAGCGATTGGCTGGGGGTAAAGGATGCGACGACAGATTCGGACTTCCTTCGCCTCGTAGAAGGCCGCCTTGCCACCTCCGTCATCAAGCGACTGACGGTCCTCGGTTTTGAACGTTCCGAGATCAACGACGCTATCATTCCGGCGCGAACCCTCCAGCATCGCCGCTCGCGGCGCGAGAAACTGACGATCGAAGAGTCCGACCGTGTTCTCCGTGTGATTCGCCTGGTGTCTACGGCGGCGGTAATTTACGGCAGCCGGGAACGGGCATTGTCCTGGATGCGCAAGCCACAGCCGCGGCTAGGCGGCAGAACTCCTCTCTCCCTTCTCACCACCGACACCGGTAGCCGCATGGTGGAAGAACTCCTCATTCAAATCGACGAAGGCATGTACATCTAAATGGTACTGTGGCGAATCAGCCGCCATCAGGACCTCAGCGGAATGGGCGGATTGCGGGCAGGTGGCCGCTGGCATGATCGCGGCCAGCCGGTCGTTTATCTAAGCGAGAACCCCGCGTCAGCTTTGCTGGAAGTCTGCGTTCACACGGCCACCAACGATATTCCCCCGGAATATACTCTGTTGCGCATCGACGGTCCCGACCTTACGGCTGCCGCCATTGATCCTACGGACCTGCCCGGCGATTGGCAGACCCGGTTCGATGTCACTCGGAAGCTGGGCACAGATTGGCTCCGTTTAAGCCGAGCCGTTTTGCTTCAAATTCCGAGCGCCATCGTGCCGCACACGACCAACTTTCTTTTCAATCCGCTTCATGCAGATGCAAAGTCGTTTCGCATCACGGAAGCAACGAGCTACCCGTTCGACCCCCGGATAAAAGGGTAGGGATCGCGGATAGAGTGGTTCCTTCGCTGACGATTCGCCGGAGGTTTTCCACACCCGGCGGTAACGTTCTACGAATCATTCCAAGGTTACGGGAATCAATCCTTTTGCGAGCCTGCGAGGGTCGACGCCACTACAGGGTTGCCTGGAGACCCTCGCCGGGAAGAAAAGGGGGAAGTATGGTCTGCAA
>Ga0182015_10001973_pt1 | contig 25801 bp, 27 predicted proteins | sample 712P3MmetaG_FD_120478 | JGI IMG/M metagenome (GOLD analysis project Ga0182015, IMG submission 120478) | Permafrost microbial communities from Stordalen Mire, Sweden - 712P3M metaG | ecosystem: Environmental > Terrestrial > Soil > Wetlands > Permafrost | place: Sweden: Stordalen | collected...
ACGTGGCCCACGACGTCAAGGTCGGCTCGGCGCAGAGGCCAGGCGAGCAATGGGGCACCCGCAGCCACCTCCGGTGACGACACGCGGCCCGAGACCTTCCTCGCCTGGAGGGCTTCACCGTAGACGTCATGGAACGCCGGTTTGATCCGAACGGGGTGGCCCGTCGGGTCGACGGGCACCCACAACGCGACGGCCTCGACCAAGAGTTGACCGCGCGACGAGATGTCGGTTCGCCGCTCGGCCCACGCCGCACCGACGCCGCCGCACCACGTCGTGACGGTGAGCACCTCTTTGTAGCGGGGCCACCGTCCACCGTCGGCGACCCGGATCGCCGTTCGACGAACGACCCAGGTGTCGGTCGATTCGAGCCCACTCTCTTCCCAGTCGTCGGTCGCGACGTCTTGGAGGATGCGTGCGACCCCGTCGAGTCGAAGGACGCCGCTCTCGTCGGCGTCACCCAAGCGCACCGGGAACTGCCCACTGTATTGACGACCCCGACCACTCGGCGCCACGAACTCAATCACCAGGGCAACCTACCGTGACGCTCCGAGCGGATCAGCGAAGCGTCGCGCCAAGGTTCTCGGCGCGCGCGATCAACGCACTCCGAGCCGTCGCCACGTCACTCTCGCTCAGGGTTCGTTCGTCGGAACTCAAGCGCACGCGATAGGCGAGACTTCGAGAGCCCTCGGGAAGGCCGCTCCCCCGGTAGACGTCGAAGAGCGTGACTCGTTCGACGAACTCCGACGCGGCACGCAGTTCGAACGCCAGGTCCTGGGCGTGCACGCTCTGAGGCGCGACCAACGCGAGATCGATGACGGCGCTCGGGAATCGACCGGGCACCTTCGCGAAGTCACCGCGTCGCGTCGCACGTACTGGGTCGCACAGCGCGTCGAAATCCACGTCGAGCAGACCGAGACGACGAGCGGGCGCGGAGGCGACGAGGTCCTCGACGAGGGCGGGGTCGACCTCACCGACGACGCCGAGTACCGAACCCGACGTGCGGTCGACGAGTTGGCCGACGCGCGTCGGATGAAAGCCCGGTGGTGGCGTCTCGTTCGGGCGCACGACGACGTCGGCGAGTCCTAGTCGCTCGGCCAACGTGGTCCAGAACGCGACGGCGCTGGCGGCGTCGTCACCGTCACGGCCGAGGACCACGGTGAGTCGTTCGTTCTCCTGGGGCAGGGCGAGCCTCACCGAGCCGCCGACACCGCCCTTGGTCATCCGCGGCGTCGTCGCGACGTCCGGGTGCTCGAAGACGTAGCCGATTTCGGCGAGGACAACGTCGCCCGTGCCGCGTTCGAGGTTCTTTCCCCACACGCGCACGAGGCCCGTGAACATGGTCGCGCGAAGGACCGCTTCGTCCGAGGCGAGGGGATTCGTGATGCGCACCCGCGCCCCGCCCGGGTGCAGCAGGTCGAAATCACGGTCGCTGCCGAGCGTCGGGGTCCAGCACTCGGCGGCGCCGAGGTCGACGGTGACGTCGCGCAGGTGGCGGCGCAGTTTTTGGCGCTCGCTCAGTCCACCTGGTTCGGGCCACGTCGGGGTGTGACGAGGCAGGCGACGATAGCCGTAGAGCCGGGCGATCTCTTCGATCACGTCGGCGCGTCCGGCGACTCCCTCGCGCACGTCCGGCCGGGCACTGGGCGCGGTGACGTTGAGATGCTCACCGGCCTGTTCGACCTCGAATCGCAGTCCCCGCAGGATCGCCGTGACGTCGTCACTCGCGATCTCGACGCCGAGGACCCGTCGGATGTCATCGGGAAACAGTTCGATCGTCGGGCGCTCGGGCGTGGCTCCCGCGACGTCGAGCGGTTCTCGCAGCCACTCCAACCCGGGACAGCTCTCGCGCAGGATCGCCACGAAACGCGCGGCCGCGCGCAGGGCCAAGTGGGGGTCGACGCCGCGTTCGAAACGGATCGAGCCCTCCGTACGCAGACCGTGGCGTTTCGAGCTTCGCGCGATCGCCATCGGGTCGAAGTAGGCCGCCTCGAGCAGTACGTCCGTCGTGACGTCACTGATCTCACTGGCCGCGCCGCCCATGATGCCCGCGAGTCCGAGGACCACGTCGTCGCCGTCCACGATGACGCAGTCTTCGCCGGTGTCACCCAGTCCTCGTCCGGTCATGGCCAATTGGCGCACGACGCCGTCGAGCGTCTCTAACGTCTCACCGGGTCGCGCGCGCCGCGCGCGTAGTGTTCGCTGGGCCACGTGCTCGGCGTCGTAGGCGTGCGTGGGCTGGCCGAGTTCGAGCATCACGAGGTTCGAGGCATCGACCACGTTGGAGATCGCGCGCATCCCCGCGCTCTGGACCCGAGTGACGACCCACGAGGGTGACGGAGCGACCTTCACGTGGCGCAGCACCGACACCGTCAGACGGCCGCAGAGGTCCGGGGCGTCGATACCGGCCGCCGCGAACGAGGCGCTGGTCTGTTCCCCACTCGCTTCGGCGAGCGGGGGTGACGCGAGCGGTCGTCCCAAGCGCGTCGCGAGGTCGCGCGCGACGCCCTCCACCGACCACGCGTCCGGCCGGTTCCCTTCGACGGTGATGTCAAAGACGACGTCGGGTGTGATCGACAGTGCGTCGAGGAGTCCGACGCCCACCACGGGATCGATCAGCTCGTCGAGGAGCATCAGGCCTCGGTGGTCGTCACCCAGTCCCAACTCTCGAGACGAGCACAACATTCCGTTGGAGGTGACGCCGCGCATCTGACGCTGGGCAATCTCGAAGCCGCCGGGCAACACCGATCCGATCGGCGCCAACGGCACGTGGTCCCCGAGGTCGATGTTCATCGCGCCACACACGATCTCGAGTGGACCGTTCCCGGCGTCGACCACCACCAATCGGACGCGGTCCGCGCCCTCGATGGCGCGAATCTCGTCGATCCGGGCCACCACGACGTCCTCGAGTCCCTCGCCGACGATCTCGATGCCCTCCACGACCACGCCGAGGTCGTCGAGGATCGCGCGCAGTTCGTCGGTCGACTCGGTGAGTTCGACGAACTCGCGCAGCCAGGAGAGGGCGATCCTCACGAGAACTGTCCGAGGAAACGCGTGTCGTTCTCAATCAGGGCGCGCATGTCGGCAATCTCGTGGCGCATCTGGGCGCAGCGATCGATGCCGAAGCCGAAGGCGAAGCCGCTCCACTCCTCGCCGTCGATGCCCACGGCCTCGAGGACCGCGGGGTCGAGGACCCCGCACCCACCGAGTTCGATCCAACCGGTCTGGGAGCAGGTTCGACATCCCGCGCCCCGACAGATCGTGCACGTCACTTCGAACTCCGCCGACGGTTCGGTGAACGGGAAGTACCCGGGCCGTAACCGCGACTCGATGTCGGGGCCGAAGTACGCGCGTGTGAAGGTTTCGATGACGCCGGCTAAGTCGGCGAAGGTGATACCGCGATCGACGACGAGTCCTTCAATCTGGTGAAAGGTCGCGAGGTGTCGGGCGTCGGGCGTGTCGCGTCGATAGCAACGCCCGGGCATCACCGAGTGGATCGGCAGCGAGTCGTGGGCAACCGCCTCTTCCATCAGGTGGATCTGCGTCGGCGAGGTGTGCGTGCGCAGCACGACCGTTTCGGGCTCACCCAGTTCCACGTAAAAGGTGTCCCACAGACCGCGCGCCGGATGCGCCGGCGGGATGTTGAGGGCCTCGAAGTTGTACCAGTCGCTCTCGACCTCGGGACCTTCGGACACGGTGAATCCCATGGCGACGAAGACGTCCTCGAGTTCGCGCTGCGTGATCGCGATGAGACTCGGGTGCCCGACCGACGCCGGCCAACGCACGTCGCCGACGACGACGTCGCCTAGGTCCAAACCGTCCTCGACCAGGCTCTGGGCCCGAGCGAGTTGGCTCAACTCTCGACGACGCGCCTCCAGTGCCGCCTCGACGACGCGTCGGGCCCCTTGGAGTTGCGCCCCAGCATCCTTGCGGTCCTCGGGCGCCAGCACGCCGAAGGACTTCTGCAGCGCCGAGAGGACGGAGCGCTTGCCGGTGATCGACGGCTCCGCGTCGCGCAACTGGTCGATCGTCGCCAGGCCCGCGATGGTCACGAGCAGTTCGGCCGTCTGATCGGCGAGATTGGCGAGTGGCGAGGTGGTCATGACGATTAAAGGCTACGGGGTGTGGGGGTCGCGGCCGCGTCTCTGCGCTGCCACAGGGCCTCGAAGGCGATCAGCGACGCGGCGACGCCGGCGTTCAGGGACTCACTTTTCCCGTCCATCGGAATCGAGATGGTCGTCGCGCAGCGTTCGATCGTCGCCGCGTCCAGACCGTCGGCCTCATTCCCGATCACGACGACGCTCGGAATCGTGAGGTCCACCTCGCGGTGGCTGCGCCCGTCGCGCACGACCGTCGCGAGAAGTTGCGTGTCGCTGAAGTGCGCCAGCGTCGCCTCGATCGACGCGACCACGACCGGGAGGTGAAAAATCGACCCGGCGCTCGCGCGAAGTGTCTTGGGATTGAAGGGGTCCACCGACTGTCCGGTCAGGATGACCGCCGTCACACCGGCGGCGTCGGCCGAGCGAATGATCGTCCCGACGTTGCCGGGGTCGCGCAAATCGTGGAGGACCAACGTCAGACCGGCCTTGGCCATCGACGTGACCTCGGGCCGTTCGAAACGAACGGCCGCCAGGACCGGCTGGGGGGTCTGCGCGTCGGCGATCTTCTCCACGACGCCCTCGGAGAGCGCGAAGACGCGCACGCCCGCCGCGCCGGCGCGTTGGGAGAGCGCCGTGATCGATGCGGCATCGAGAGCCGCGGCGTCGACGTAGACGGCCTCGAACTCGACGCCACTCGCCAGGGCCGCCTCGACGAGGTCGGGACCCTCTAAGACGCACACGCCCTCGCTCCAGCGCAGTGAACGTTTCTGGACGAGTCGCCGGAGTCGACGAACCCGCTGGTGTGACGAACCCAACGCCTCGATCAGGGCTGCCTACTTGGACAACGCGGCGCCGGCCTGGGCGACGATGGCCGCAAAGGCGGCGTTGTCACTCACGGCCAAGTCCGCCAGGATCCGACGGTCGACCTCGATGCCCGCGGCGTTGAGCCCCGCGATGAATCGGCTGTAGCTCATCCCGTGGGCCCGGGTGCCTGCGTTGATCCTCTGGATCCAGAGTCGACGCATGTCGCCCTTACGCGCGCGGCGGTCGCGAAACGCGTACACACCGGAGTGCTGGACGGCCTGGTTGGCCGAGCGGAAGGTTCGACTGCGGTCACCGTAGTAACCCTTCGCCTCTTCCAGAATCGCCTTGTGGTGCTTCTTGGCGTTGACCGCCCTCTTGACACGTGCCATAACAGTTCCTCTTTCGAATCGATCTCTAGATGCCCATGAGGCGCTTGGTCTTCTTCTCCATGGCGGTGGAGAAGTCGGTCTCGCGACCGAGTCGTCGGGCTCGCACCGACGACTTCTTCTCCATGAGGTGACCACGGAAGGCCTTGCCCCGGCGCAGTTTGCCGGTGCCGGTCACCTTCACGCGCTTCTTCGCGCCGCTGTCGGTCTTCATCTTTGGCATTTCAACTCTCCTCTACCGATACTTCGGCCGAAACACTCGGCGCGACTTCTGCTACTTCTTCGACTTTCGGGCTCTCGGCCGACTTCGGCTTCGCCTTCTTTTCCGGACCTAAGACCATGATCATGTTGCGGCCATCGAGCTTCGCGGCCGATTCGACCTTCGCGACGTCGTCGAGCCTCTCGACGATGCGGTCCAGGATCTTCTTTCCGAGCTCGGGGTGTGCCGACTCGCGTCCGCGGAACATGATGGTGACCTTCACCTTGTGACCTTCGTTGAGAAACCTCTCGACGAGGCGGGTCTTGGTGTCGAAGTCTCCCGGCCCGATCTTCGGGCGGTACTTCATCTCCTTGACTCCCACGTTGAGGGTCTTTCGACGCGACTCCTTGGCCTTTTGGGCCTCGTCGAACTTGAACTTGCCGTAGTCCATGATGCGACAGACGGGCGGTTGCGCGGTGGGCGCGATCTCTACGAGATCAAGGTCGAGGCTTCGGGCCAACGCCAATGCATCGCGGGTCGCCATCACGCCACGTTGGTTTCCCTCGTTGTCGATCAGACGTACAGTCTCCACGCGAATTCGTTCATTGACGCGGTGGTCTCCAGGCACTGTTGCGATAACTCTCTCCTTGCTCTTCGTGACGCCTACGTGACGTCACCACGGCAAGCGGGGCGCAAAACTCCTGGGAACCCGGCGCACATGGGTGGCCAGGTGGACGTTGGCCTTGCCAACCTCACTTGCTGAACTGCCCAATAACTTTAGCAGACCTCGTCGCGCGCTCCGCCTTGAGGCACCTGGACGAATTCGATGACGCGGTGCGCGCGGCGCTACCTTATTCCCGTGAGCGATCAGAGCGAACAGCCCCTCGACGAATCCGACGAGATCGCCTACTTGCGCTCGACGCCGGTCGAGACGTTGCTCGCCAATCACTTCTTCGTCCTGTTGCAGCTGGCGGCGCTGCAACTCTCGAGCACCCCGCCCAACCTTTCGGGCGCCCAACTGGTCATCGACACCATCGCCGCGATGCTCCAGGCCGGAGGAGAGCGACTCGGTGAACACGTCGCGCTCTATCGCAACGCGCTGGCTGAGGTGCAACAGCTCTACGTGCGAGCTGCGGCTCCCCCGAGCTAACGACGACCTCACGCCTCGAGCGCGAAGGTGAAGGTCAACGCGAGCCCGCCGAGAGGACTCCTGGACGTGGTCATCGAGCCGCCGAGTCCCTCGACGATGTCCGCCATGATGCTCATGCCCAGTCCCGAACCGCCGGTCTCGCGCGAGCGCGATTGATCGAAGCGGCGAAAGCGTTGGGGCCGCACGCCGTACTCCGGCAAGCCCCCGCCCGCGTCTTCGATGCACAACTGGACCACTGCCCGCTCGCGCCGGAGCGAGACGCGAACGGCGGTGTCCTTGGTCGTGTGGCGCACGATGTTGGAAAACGAGTTGACCAAGAGCCGCTCGAGGAGGTCCTCGCGGCCCCGTACCGCGAGTCCGCGGGTCGTCTCTTCGGTGACCACCCTTTCGGGATGGTCGTTGCGGAACTCTTCGACGCGCGTCGCGACCAGGGCACTGAGCTCCACTCGGGTGTTGAGGTGCTGAGGGGCTTCGCGCACTTCGGCCGACAGCAAGAGGTCCGCGACCAAAAGGTCCATCCGGTCGATCTCGTGGCGAACGCGCTCGACGGCCCGGGCGCGCTGTTCGTCACTGATCGTAGGATTCGTCAAGAGTTCGTTGTAGCCCTTGATCACCGTCAGCGGCGTGCGAAGTTCGTGCGAGGCGTCGCCGACGAACTGTTGCATCGCTTCGACGCTTCGCTCCTCGATCGCGATCCGCTCGTGGAGGGCCACGACCATCGTGGCGAGGGCCGCCTGCAACTCTCGAACGTCGCGACTGCCGGCGCTCGGGGGAACGGCACCGCCTTGGTTGCCGCGCGCGACGTCGCTGGCGAAACCGATGAGGTGCTCCATCGTGCGTAGGTCCTTGCGCATCACCAGACGCGCGAGGACCAACATGACGAGCGCGACCAAGAAGCCGATGAGCGCCACGTCGAGGGCCAATCGTCGACCCTGTTGGGAGATGGCGGCCGTCGGTCCCGCGACCACGAGGTAGTCGCCACCCCCGACGTAGATCGAGCGCACTCGAAAGCCGGGGAGGTTCGGCTGGACGCTGACTTTCGCGAGCGTCTCGTGGACGTTGGCGAGCGTCGGCTTCACTCGCAGCGGGACGAAGCCCGAGTTGACTTGCACGACGGCGCCCGACGGGTCCACCACGTCGAGCGTCAAGTCGTAGCCGGTCTCTTGGACGACGTTGAGCGCGTCGCTCAAGGCGGCGTTCGGGTGACCGGCGCCGCTGCGGATCACGGCGTTGATTTGCGCGTCGAGTGTCGAATACAGAGAACGGGTGCTCGCGTCCACCGCGAACCAACCGACCGTGAGGGCCACCATGAACGTGAGGACGACGAGGAGGATCGTTAGTCGGGTGGCAATCTTCACTTTCCCGCGGTCCACGTCACGAGCTTGAAACCGACTCCCCTCACCGTGGTGATGGGAGCGAAGTCATCGTGGTGGATCTTTCGTCGCAGGTACGAGATATAGGTGTCGAGGACCGAGGTCTCGGAGTCGAAGTCGATGTTCCAGACTTCGCGCAGCAACAGCTCTCGGGTGACGAGACGGTCCTTGCGCTCGAGCAGGACCTCGAGGAGCCGGAACTCCGTGGCCGAGAGGGTTATCGGCTCGGCGGCGACGGTGATTTCGTGGGTGTCGACGTTCATCTCGATCGGCCCCGACGTCAAGACGAGGTCGTCGGTCGACTCGGCGTTGGAGCGCCGGAGGATGGCGGCGATCCGCAACAGGATCTCCTCGAGGCTGAAGGGCTTGCGCACGTAGTCGTCGGCGCCGTAGCGCAGGCCCTTGGCGACGTCGACGGGCGAGTCGCGCGCCGAGAGCATCAGGACCGGCGTCTTGGTGTCGTGTTCACGCAGTTTGGCGAGGAACTCGAACCCGTCCATCGTCGGCATGTTGATGTCCACGATGCACAGGTCGCAGTCGTGGCGACGCAGTAAATCAAGGGCTTCGGCGCCGTTGGACGCCAGCTCCGTCTGGAATCCGGCGACCTCCAGTGCGTCGCGCAGCAGGTCGCGCACTCCCGGTTCGTCGTCGACGATCAGAATCGTCGTCATCGCGTCGCTCGCATCTTGTGAGCGTATCGCCCGAAACTGGCACTTGATGAGGAGTTGTTCGGCCCGGCGAACTTCACAGCGTTTAAACAAGCCCTTCACAGGGTTTTCGAAAACTGGAATTTTACAGTTGGTCTCGTTCCTTTGAAAGGGGTCCATATGAAGAAGTTCAGTACACGAGGCGTCGTGGCGGTGGCCATGATCGCAGCCCTGGGCATCAGTGCCCCTGCGATTGCATCTGCCGACACGACGACCACCACGACCACCATTGCCACGACGGTTCACGTCGACAAGCCGTGGCAGCAGTGGCGCAAGCAGGAGAACGCCTACATCAAGCAGCTCCACGTCATCAACAAGACGTTCCGGGCTTCGGTCGGCCTGGCTCGCAAAGAGTACTGGGCGGCCATCAAGGCCTCCAAGGGCTCGGGCGACCGCCAAGCTGCTCGTGCCGCAGCCCGTACTGCCTTGACGCTGTCGATCGCCAACGCGATGCAGGCCCGTGCCACGGCGCTCACCACGCTGGGTGCTCCTCCGGCGCCGCCGGCCGGTACGCCGCGTTCGGCCTACATCATCGCCCTTCAGGCAATCAACCAGACCTACCGCAACTCGGTAGCGACGGCGGACGCGGCGTTCGCTGCGGCCTTCCCCGGTGCGACGACCGCCGCTGAGCGACTCGTTGTTCGTGACACGCTGAACCTGGCGATTGCCCAGGCCGCCGTTGTTCGCGCCGCTGCGTTGGTAGCGCTTGGACCGCCCCCGGCATCATCGAGTGGCCCCACGCCTACCACGACGACCACGGTTCCGGCGACGACCACCACCGTCTAGCCAACCCAACTTCAACGAAACGGCGCGCTGTTCCTTCGGGAGGAGCGCGCCGTTTGGTGTCGCGTCGATCCAACCCTTGCAGCCGACCGCGGCGCGTTCGAATGAGCGAACGTTGTGATCGAGGTGCCATGAGATCACCGACGAGAGACCTTGACCACCGTGTGCTTCACAAACGATACTCAATCGATTCACAGGAATTTCAAAGGATTGCTCACTACGCTGGAAGTGTTCCTTTGAAAGGTTTGTCGAATGAAGAGTCTCGCTAAGCACGCCGTCGCCTCGTTGGCGATCGTTACGGCGCTCGCGCTGGGCACCCCCGCTCTTGCCACGGCGGCACCGACGACCACGACGACGATCGTCGCCAAGACGACCGTCGTCACGACGTTGAAGCAGTACCGCGCCGAACTGAAGCTCTACCGCGCCGAGCTGAAGGTCATCAATCTCACCTTCCTCGACGCCTGCAACACCGCCAAGATGAATCTCACGACCGCTCTTGACGCGGCCACGAACTCCTCGGAACGAATCAGTGCCCGCGCGACCTATCGCTTCGCGATCACCGAGGCCACCGTGGCTCGTTCCAACGCGCTGATACTCCTGGGTAAGGAGCCCGTGAAGCCCAAGATCACCACGACGACGCTCTAGTTCGACGTCGCACTCAGCCGTCTGTCGCTTTCACGATGTCGACGGCCTCGTCATGTCCGAGGTGCCCGACTCTGCGGCGGGCCGTGACCGTTTCGCCGACGGCGACGCTTCGAGACCCGTCGGCGATGTTCACGCAGTGAAAGTAGAAGGGCGCGCCGTCATCGGTGCGCAAAAGCCCGTCACCCCGGCGCTCGTCGAACGCGTCGACCCGACCCTTCACGGCTAGGAACCCAAGGATCCTTGACGCAGTACCGACACCATCTCCAGGGCGGTCGTTGCCGCCTCGCGGCCCTTGTTGGTAGCGTCGTTCAGCGAACGCTCCAGCGCCTGGTCGAGCGTCTCGACCGTGAGGACCCCGAACACGACCGGCACCCGGGTGCTCAGTTGGACGTCTTGAACTCCCCGGGCGCACTCGCCCGACACGATCTCGTAGTGCGTCGTCTCGCCGCGAATGACCGCGCCGAGCGTGATGACGGCGTCGAACGGTCGATCGCCGTCGGCGAAAGCCAGCGCCATCAACGGGATCTCGAAGGCGCCGGGCACCCAGCCCACGGTGATGTCACTGCGATCGACGCCGGTCTCGTGCAAGACGTCCAACGCCGCGGCCAGGAGCCGCGTCGTAATGGCACCGTTGAAGCGCGAACAGACCAGGGCGACGCGAATACCGCGACCGACCGGCACGCCCTCGAGGTGCTCGCCGACTCGGATCCGCAACTCTTCGACGCGACGGCGTTCGAGTTGCGTCTCGTCACTCGACGTCATCGAGTCCCCCGAGCATGTGACCCAGTCGTTCGCGCTTCGTGCGCAGGTAGTCGATGTTGAAGGCCGTGGGGCTGCTCTCGAGGGGCACACGCTCGACGATGTTGAGACCGAAGCCCTCGAGGCCGCCGTACTTGGACGGGTTGTTCGTCATCACGCGCATCGACGTGACGCCGAGGTCGACGAGGATCTGCGCGCCGATCCCGTACTCGCGTGAGTCGACCGGCAGTCCGAGTTCGAGGTTGGCGTCGACGGTGTCGCGGCCGTCCTCTTGCAGCGCGTAGGCCCGGATCTTGTGGCCCAGGCCGATGCCGCGTCCCTCGTGGCCTCGTAGGTACACGACGACGCCGGCCCCCTCGGCCGCGACCTTCGCGAGCGCCGTCTCCAGTTGCGGCCCACAGTCGCACCGCATCGACCCGAAGACGTCACCGGTGAGACACTCCGAGTGCACCCGCACGAGAACGTCACGCGTCGCGGTGATGTCGCCGTAGACCATGGCCAGGTGCTGCTCGCCGTCGAGGACGTTCTCGAAGACGAAGACCTGGAACTGTCCGTGCTCGGTCGGTAGTGACGCTTCGGCGATGCGCTTGACGAGCTTCTCGTGGTGGCGTCGATAGCGGATGAGGTCGGCGATCGAGATGATCGGCAGTTGGTGCTTCTCGGCGAAGGCCTCGAGTTCCGGGAGGCGGGCCATCCCGGACTTGTCGGCCGTGACGATCTCGCACAGGACGCCCGAGGGCTGCTTGCCGGCGAGGCGACAGAGGTCGACGGTCGCCTCGGTGTGGCCAGCGCGCTTCAACACGCCACCGGCCTTGTAGCGCAGCGGGAAGATGTGGCCCGGGCGATTGAGGTCGCTCGGTCGCGTCTCGGGGTCGATCAAGGCCCGCACCGTCGCCGCGCGGTCACTGGCCGAGATACCGGTCGACGTGCCGTGGCGATAGTCCACGGTCACGGTGAAGGCCGTGCGCTGCGCCTCGGTATTGGTCACCACCATCAGCGGGAGGTCGAGCGCGTCGGCGCGCGACGACTCGATAGGTACGCAAAAGACGCCCGAGGTGTACTCGAGGAAGAAGGCCATGCTCTCGGCCGTGACGTCCTGGGCCGGCATGACGAGGTCACCCTCGTTCTCGCGGTCCTCGTCGTCAACGACGACGACCATGCCGCCGCGTCGCAACTGCTCAATCGCTTCTTCGATGGTTGACAGTGCCATTAGACCTCCACGTCTATTCGAATATCTTCCCCGACCATGTGGACATCCGTGATCCGACCACGCCGCAACGCCGCGATCGTCGGGGTCGAGAGTCCGTGGAGGGCGCCGAGGGTTCCGTCACTCCCGGCGAAGGACGCCGACTGGTACCAGACGACGTGGTTCACCAGGCCGGCGTCGAGGAACGAGCTCGCCGTGGTGGGACCGCCCTCGACCAGGAGTTGCAAGACGTCGTGATTGGCGATCTCATCGAGCACGTGTGCCAGGTCACCGCTAAGTTCCAGACACGGTCGCATCTTGGCGCCCGCTGGTGCCGTGCCCAAGACGACGCGCAGCGGCTCGAGCACGAGGTCGCCGAGCCGCGCCGTCAGGGCTGGGTCGTCACTGCGCGCGGTCCCGGCGCCGACCAACACCGCCTGGCTCTGCGCGCGCAAGACGTGGGCGTCGCGGCGCGCCGCTTCACCGGTGATCCACTGGCTCGTGCCGTCGGCCATGGCGACGACCCCGTCCAGGGTGCTCGCGACCTTCAACACCACGTAGGGGCGCCCGGTCACGCGATGCCATATATATGGCGCGAGTTGGGCGCGAACCGCGAGTTCTTCCACGCCGACTTCGACGTCCACGCCCGAGGCCTTCAGTAGTTCCACGCCGGCGCCCGACACGCGCGGATCCGGGTCGATGGTGCCCACGATCACTCGCGACACGCCGGCTTTCACGATCGCCTCGACGCAGGGACCGGTCCGTCCCTGGTGCGAGCACGGTTCGAGCGTGACGACCATGGTCGAACCGCGCGCGCCGTCACCGGCGCGCCGCAGGGCCTCGATCTCGGCGTGGGACTCCCCCGGTACCTGGGTGTGACCTTCGCTCAACACCACCCCGCGCTCGCTCACGACCAGGGCGCCAACCCACGGGTTCGGGGGCGACAGGAATCGCGCCTTGTCACCGGCGCCAATCGCCATCGTCATCAACTCGGTGTTGGAGAACTTCATGCTCGTCCGGAACTCGCGGCCACGCGAAGTTCGTGCGCCGCCTCGAGCGGATCGGGGCGGTGGAAGATCGCCGAGCCGGCGACGAGGACGTTGGCGCCCGCCTCCACCGCGATCGGCGCGGTTCCCACGTCGATGCCGCCGTCGACCTCGATGTCGAGCGCCAACTCGTTCGAGTCGACTTCACGACGGGCCGCGTTGACCTTGCTCATGACGTCGCCGATGAACGACTGGCCGCCGAAGCCGGGAAAGACCGTCATCAGCAAGAGGAGGTCGATGTCGCCGAGAAACGGCGCGACGTCCGAGAACGGGGTGTCGGGATTGGCCGCGAGTCCCACGCGCAGTCCCAACGAACGCGCCTCATCGATCAACGTGGCGGTCGAACCGACTTCGACGTGCACGGTGCAGCCGTCGGCGCCCGCGGAACGGAAGGCTTCGAGGTAGCGTCCCGGCTCACTCATCATCAGATGACAGTCGAAGAATCGGGCGCTGTACTGGCGAAGGGACCTCACCACCGGCGGACCGATCGAGACGTTCGGAACGAAGTGACCGTCCATCACGTCGACGTGGAGCCAGTCCGTCTCGGCGTCAATGACACGAACGGCGTTGGCCAGTGACCCGAAGTCCGCGGCCAGAATCGACGGGGCGACGCGCAGTGCTCCGGGAGGGCCAGCATCGATCGTCATCACCACGTCAGCCTATTCGCGGAGCCGTTTTCTTACGTCCATTGGACGAAGTCCGAACCGAACCTCGCGCCACTCCACCAAGACGTCGCACTCATCGGCTTTGCGCTCTCGGGGCGCACGCGATCCAGGGAAATCGCCCCATCGGCGGCGCCCATGAGGACCCGGCCGAATCGAAGCGCGATCGAACCCGCGGTCACGCCGTCGGACGCACGCTCGGCCGCGACGCCTCGTTCCGACGTGACCGTGAGCGCCTGACCCATCCGAAAGGCTGCGGCACTCTCCACGAGGAGCCGTCGATCTCCCACGAAGGCGAACGCCTGTCCCAACTGAACAATCCGCAAAAGCTGCGCGGCGGAGAACGTTGGGTTGAGATGACGGTCCTCCTTGGTCAACTTGTCAGCGAACGTGACCTCGCCTCGTTGGGGACGGGGCCGTGCCAAGAGTTCGGGCGAATCAAGGACCTCGGTGAGCGCGTGCGCCCCGATCGCCGCGAGCTCGCCCAGCAGTGACGAGAGCGACTTCGCGTCGATCTCGACTCGCTTCTCCAAGTGCACCGGACCGGTGTCCAGGTCCTCGTCGAGCGTCATGATGCTGACGCCCGTTTCGACGTCGCCGGCCAAAATGGCGCGTTCGACGGGTGCCGCCCCTCGCCACCTCGGCAGCAGTGAGAAGTGCACGTTCAGCATTGGAATCCGCTTCAACACCTCAGCCGGGATCAATCGCCCGTACGCGACGACGACGCCGCGTTCGACGTTCAGGTCGTCGAGATCGCTGAGACGATGGCCGATCGTGAGGCCCAACTCCTGCGCACAGGCCTTGACCGGACTGGGCGTGACCTGGCCGCCCCGGCCGCGTTTTCGATCGGGGCGAGTGATGACCATCGCGACGTCGTGACCGGACCCGACGAGTGCGCGCAGCGACGGTACCGCCGCCTCGGGCGTGCCGAGGAAGGCGAGGCGCATTTACTCCCCCAGCAAGAGGTGGAGTCCGTCGGGATCCGAACCCGTGATGTCGAGATTGCGCTGGCGCAAAATCTTCTTGGCCTCACGTCGCTGGTCGGCGTCGAGTCGCTCCAGGAGTAAGACGCCGTCGAGGTGGTCCATCTCGTGCTGGAAGATCCGGCCCTCGTACTCATCGGTCTGGACGTCGATCTCATTGCCGTCGAGGTCGAAGCCCACGAGGTGGACCGAATTGGCCCGCGTGATCTCCCAGCTCAACCCCGGCACCGACAGGCAACCCTCTTCGTAGGTCCACTCACCGTCGGTCTCGAGGATCTTGGGGTTCACGACGACGTGAGGACCGTCACCCTTGTCGTAGACGAAGAGGCGCTTTTGCACCCCGACCTGATTGGCGGCCAGTCCGACGCCCGGCGCCTCGTTCATCGTCTCGATCATCGTCTGCGCCAACGCCGCGATTCGTCCGTCGATGTTCTCAATCTCGGTCGTGACCTGGGTGAGGACCGGGTCACCGAAGATGCGAATGGGAAGCGTTGTCACTCCCCCACGTTATCGCCGGGACCCTGAACGGCCTCCGCGCGACGACGAAACGACGCCTAACGCACCGCGACGCGGAACTTGGCGAGCGGTCGCGCGGTCGCGCGAAGTGCGCTCGTCAGCGTCGTCACGTCGGCGGCGCGCACGGTGAATCCGGACGTCGACGTACTCACCGTCACCTTGTCCTTCGGCAGACTTTCGACGAACGCGGCCGCCCCGTCACCGGAGACGTCGGCCTCGGCCCCGTACGGGGACAGCGCCAGCATTCGAGCGACCTTCACGTCGTCGTCGATGACCTCGTCGAAGTTCGCGCGAACGAGGGCGTCGATGACCGCGTCCTCACTGCGACGCGTCTGCAGCACGACCGAGCCGCGACCCTCGCGGCGTGGTCCGACGAGTCGAGCGGCCTTGCCCACGGCGGTGATGGCGCTGTGGCGCGACGAGGACCTCGGCGCCAAGAGATACTGATCGAAGTCGACGAAGATGACGACACCGCAGTGGCGCACGCGTTGCCACACGGCTTCGGTTCCGACGACGACACGTTGGAGCGTGCCCGCAAGATCACTGGACGCGGTGACCTCGCTCACGCCCTGGGCGAGTTGCGCCGCGACGTCGCGCGCCAGCGTCGTCACACCGAGTCGCACCCGTCGCAGGTTCGTGGCGCCGCAGTTTCGACAGAAGTTGGCCCGCGGTTCGTGACGTTCGCGACAGGCCAGCTGCCCGTCGGTCCCTTCTTCGGCCTGAAAGCACACGGGACAGCGCGCCAACTCGCCGCACTTGGCGCACGCGAGCAGTCGACCGTCACCGAGTCGTTGGAGCACGACCACGACCGCGACCGGATCGTCTCCGTCGAGCGCACGATGGGCCGCGTCGAGCGACGCACGCGCCAGTACGCCGTCGTGGGGATCACTGTTGCGACGATCGACGACCGAGACGCGGGGCCATCCGCCGCTCACGTCGCCCCACGTCCGGTAGCTGGCGTCGTTCAAGAGTGACGGCGAGGGCAGGCTCGACGTGCACCACAGCGGAGCCGTGTCGCGCCGGCAGCGTTCGCGAAGCATCGTCACGGCGTCCCACGTGGGCGCCGCCGTGTTGCGATAGGCCTCGTCGTCGGCGTCGATGACGACGGCGCCGCAGACCCGGGGCACGGGCGCCAATGCCGTGCCGCGCGCGCCGACCACGACCGGCCATCCGGCGCGCATGCGGTCCCACTGGTCGTCACCGGACGCGACGGCGCACCCGCGCTGTTCCAAACGACCGCGTAGACGCCCAGCCCACGACTCGGTGGGCACGAGCACCAGCAACGAGCCCTCCTTTTCGCGCGTCGTTTCGTAGGCGGCGAGGATCAACGCCAAAGGATCGGTCGTCGGTGCGACTTCGAGCACGCCGGGCTCGACCTCGCTGACGCCGGCCATGACCGATTCCGCCAGAACGAGGGCCTCGGGGGCGACGGGCAATGCCGTGATGAGTCGCTTGGGCGAGGTCGACACGAGGAAGCGACTCAACGGGCTGTACCACCGCTCACTCGCCCACGCCAGCAGCTCCAGCAACGGCGCCGGCGGTCCGTACCCCAACCATTTCGTCAAGGGCTTGAGCTCGGGTCCCGGCGTCACCTCGCCGGTGACCCAGCCCCGGACCGAGCGACCGTTGAAGTCCACGCGCACCCGGTCCCCGAGCGCAACGTGGGCGGTGCGCTCGGTGACGAGGTAATCGAAGGGACGATCGACCGCGGCGACCTCGGTGATGATGCGAACAGCGCGCGCGGCGCACACTTTTACAGCGACAGTTCTCGGCGCAGCTCGTCGACCCGGGACGTCTGCTCCCAGGTGAAGCCCTGATCGCTCCGTCCGAAGTGACCGTAGGCGGCGGTGCGCTGGTAGAGCGGACGACGCAGATCGAGGTCACGGATGATCGCCGCGGGACGCAGGTCGAACAGGGCCTCAACGGCCTTGGCGATCTTCGCGCGATCGACTCGTTCGGTCCCGAAGGTGTCCACGAGAACCGACACCGGTCGAGCGACCCCGATGGCGTAGGCGACCTGGACCTCGCAGCGCTCCGCGGCGCCGGCGGCCACGACGTGCTTGGCGACCCAGCGAGCGGCGTAGGCGCCGGAGCGGTCGACCTTCGAGGGGTCCTTGCCCGAGAAGGCGCCGCCGCCGTGGCGCGCCATGCCGCCGTAGGTGTCGACGATGATCTTGCGGCCGGTGAGACCGGTGTCGGCGTGGGGTCCGCCGAGCACGAACTTGCCCGACGGGTTCACGAAGACCCGCATCGACGAGGTGTCGAGGTCGGCCGGCAGCATGGGGGTGATCACGTGTTCGAGGACGTCGTTCTTGATCGTGGTGAGTGAATCGACGCCGTCCTCGTGTTGGGTCGAGATGAGCACCGTGTCGATCGCGACCGGCTTCAGGCCCTCATAGACCACCGTCACCTGCGTCTTGCCGTCGGGGCGCAAGTAGGGAATCAGTCCCGAGCGGCGCACCTGGGCCAGGCGCATCGAGAGGCGGTGCGCCAGCCAGATCGGCAAGGGCATGAAGTCGTCGTTGTCGCTGCAGGCGTAGCCGAACATCATGCCCTGGTCGCCGGCGCCCTGGGAGTTCAACACGTCTTCGTCCCCGGAACGCTGCTCCAGGGCGACGTCGACACCCTCGGCGATGTCGGGACTCTGCTTGTCCAGCGAGACGAGGATGCCGCAGCTGCGGCCGTCGAATCCCATGGCGCCGTCGTTGTAGCCGATGCCGATGATCGTCTCGCGCGCGACGTGGTTGATGTCGACGTAGGCACTCGTCGTGATCTCGCCGGCCACGACACACAGTCCGGTGGTCAACAACGTCTCGCAGGCGACGCGCGCCATCGGGTCTTGGGCGAGGATGGCGTCGAGGACGGCGTCCGAAACCTGGTCGGCGACTTTGTCGGGGTGCCCTTCGGTCACTGACTCCGACGTGAAAAGGGTCCGGTCGCTCATGGGGCTCCTTGTTTTAACAGTAGTTCCACTCTAGTCAATATTGCCAGTGCCACCTGTTCTTTTGAGCGCAGCGACACCGACTCGGCGACGCCGTCGCGACCGAGCAACACGACTTCATTCGTCTCGTGCTCGAATCCGACTCCCGGCGCCGAGACGTCATTGACGACCAGCAGGTCGACGTCCTTTCGTTGCAGTTTCGCCCGCGCGTTCGCTTCGACGTTCGTCGTCTCGGCCGCGAAGGCGACGACGACCTGTGAGGGCGCTCGAAGCTTCACGAGGTCGACCACGATGTCGGCGGTCATCTCGAGACGCAGTGTCGGGAGTCCGGCGTCCTTCTTGATCTTCTCGTCGAGCGCCGCGATCGTGAAGTCCGACACGGCCGCCGCCATGATGGCGCAGTCACTGGCGGCGAAGTGCTCGAGCATCGCGTCGCGCATCTGGGCCGCGCTCTCGACGTGCACGACGTTGATCGACGACGCCACGTCGTGCGCGAGATCGCGCTGCACCGTCGACACCAGGGTCACCGAGGCCCCGAGTCGACGCGCCACTTCGGCCAACGCGTAGCCCTGACGACCGGAGGATCGATTGGCGATGACGCGCACCGGGTCAATCGCTTCACGGGTGCCCCCGGCGCTGATCAACAACTTTTTGCCGCTCAGTGGACCGCGGTATCCGCGCACGATCTTCTCGATCAACTCGAAGATGGCCTCCGGCTCGGCCATCCGACCGACGCCGACGTCGCCGCCCGCCAGTTGACCCGTGTCCGGCTCTAGGAGCATCACGCCGCGACGTCGCAACGTGGCGAGGTTCTCCTGCACCGATGGCTGCGCCCACATCTCGGTGTGCATGGCGACGCACAGGAGAACCGGGGCCCTCGTGGCGAGCAGCGTGGCGCTCAGCAGGTCGTCGGCGAGGCCCGTGGCGTAGCGCGCGATGAGGTGCGCGGTCGCCGGCGCGACCACGATCAGATCGGCGGACTGTCCCAGGTACGTGTGCGGGATCGGCGTCGTCGGGTCGCCGAAGAGGCTCGTGCGCGCCGGCTCACTCGCCAGCGCGCTGAAGGTCAACGCGCCGACGAAGCGCGTCGCGTCGGGGGTGAGAATCGGGGCGACGTGGTAGTGCGCGTCGCGAAGGAGCCGCAGCAGTTCGACTGACTTGTAGGCGGCGATGCCGCCGGCGACGCCGAGGACTATTCGAGGGGTCGACGACTCAGGCGTCGCGGAGGGCATCGGTGAAGGCGTCCAGGTCGTTGTTGGCGTCCTGACGGGCCTCTTCCAACGCGACGGCCTGAAGACGCTCGTCTTCGAGCTCTTCGGGCGTCGGGCGGTGGAACTCCAACTTGCCCTGGTAGAGCTCTTCCATCGCCAGCGACAGTGACTTGTTGGACAGCGACGTGACCTGCGGCGGGATCAACGCGCCGTGGCCCGAGCCGAGTCCGTTGTAGTACTCGTTGATCTCGCGGGCCCGGATCGCCGCGACCGAGACCAGCGTGAACTTCGAGTCGCCCACCTTACCCAGGAGGGTCTCGATCGGCGGATCAACGAGGGTGGGGCGTTCGGCCATGATTTTCATTCCTTTTTCGAGGGGGATCGCCGGGTCGGGCGGAGTTCTTCCAGTATAGAGAGGATTTCGTCCGTCGCTCGGTCCACGTCGTCATTCACGACCACGCGCGTCGCAATCGCCTGTCCTTGGGCCAGTTCGTGGGGAGCGCTCGAGAGTCGTCGTTGGATGTGCTCTTCGGCGTCGCCGCGACCGCGCAGGCGATCCTCGAGCTGTTCCATCGACGGTGCGACCACCAAGAGCACGACGGCCGAGGGATCGTGCGCGAGGACCTGCTCGGCGCCCTGGACTTCGATCTCGAGCAGCACGTCACGTTCACCGGCGCGCGGACGTGGCGTCCCGTAGAGGTTGCCGTGGAACTCGGCCCACTCCAAGAAGGCGTCGTCGGCGATGGCGCGTTCGAACGTCGCGCGATCGACGAAGTGGTACTCCGAGCCGTCTTCGGTCTCGCGCACCGGTCGCGTCGTCCAACTCTTCGAGAGCCAGAGGTGTTCGTCGGCGTCGACGAGGCGACGAGCCAGAGTGCCTTTGCCTACGCCGCCGGGACCGATGAGAACCGCAATGAAGGGCTCAGCGGACAAGAGCTCGAAACAGTTCTGCGCGCTGCTTGGGACCGAGACCCCGGATCCTGCGGGTCTTGGCGATCGACGCGTTGTTCATGATTCGTTCGGCCTTCACTTCTCCGATGGCGGGCAGCGCGCTGATGAGGTCGTAGGCGCGCATCTGGGCCACGCACTCTTCGCGCGCCGCCAGGTCGAAAAGTTCGTCGAGTGAGAGCTCACCGGACTTCACTTGACGCTTGACCTCGGCGCGACGACGACGGTTCGCGACCGCCAAACGCGACGCCTCGACTCTCTGTTCTTGCGAGAGGTTCGGAGGAGTGGGAGTCACGTAGTCAGATTACTCCTCTGCGCTGACTTTTGTTCAGGCCAACGCCTGATTGAGATCATCGCGCCAGCGCCGTGCGGCATCGCGCAAAGCGGCGCGCTCTGGACCGGCCTGCAGGATGGATCGTGCAACATTCACAAGCACCGTGTCCCTAGGACAAAGCGAGAACAGTCGCGCGACGTCCTCGGCACCCGCCCCCTGCGCGCCCACACCCGGGACCAGATAGGGACCTCCCAGATGCGCCAGATCAAACTCCGGTGCGTCGCGCGTCGCACCGATCACCACACCAAATGAACCGAGACCGTCGTCTCGTTGGTTCAGTTCGGCGACCGAGCGAAGGACGAGGTCCTCAACGCGTTCGCCTTCCGGGGTGCGGGCCCGTTGAAGGACACGGCCCTCCTTGTTCGACGTCGCGACGAGGACGAATACACCGCGCGCGTTCTCGTGGGCGAGGCTGAAGAGCGGCGAGAGCGCGTCGACACCGAGGTAGGGACTCGCCGTCACCGCGTCGACGCGTAACGGTGATCGTTCGGCCAACCACGCCTCGGCGTAGCCGGCGTTCGTGATCGCGAAGTCGCCCCGCTTGGCGTCGGCGACGACGAGGACGTCGGCGTCGCGCGCGTCGCTGATGAGACGTTCGAGCACGCGGTAGCCCTCGGATCCGAATCGTTCGAAGAAGGCGACCTGCGGCTTGATCGCCGCGGCGGTGCCGATCACCGCGTCGAGCGTGGCGCGCGCGAAGAACTCCACTCCCTCGACGCTGTCACCGCGCTCCCAGGACTCGAGCAACTCACGACTCGGGTCGACGCCGACGCAAAGTGGCCCCAACGCGCGAACGCGGTCGCGTAGTCGTACGCCAAAGGTCTCATCCATGTGCCACTCCCATCAACTCACTGACGCGCGACACCTCGTGGTCGCGCATCCACCGATCGAGTCCGCGCTGCACGCGCCACGGCGCGCGCGGGTCCGCGAACGTGGCCGTACCGACTTCGACCGCGTTCGCCCCGGCCATGATCATCGCGACGGCGTCCTCGCCGCTGCTCACGCCTCCGACACCGACGATCGGCGTGTCGGGGAAGGCGCTTCGACATTCGTACACGCTGCGCAGAGCGACCGGCAAGATCCCCGGACCGCTGACACCACCGCCGCCGTTCCCGAGTGACGGTCGTCGACGTTCGATGTCGATGCCCAGTCCGAGCACCGTGTTCACGAGCACCAGCGCGTCCGCGCCAGCGTCCAGGGCGGCCTCGGCGATGGCGATCAGGTCGGGCGTGTTGGGGCTGAGCTTGATCCAGAGCGGGAGACCGGCGACCTTGGAGGCGCGAACGATCTCCGCGGTCGCCAGGGCGGAGTGCGCGAAGATCGCCGAGCGGCTCTCCAAGTTCGGACAGCTCGCGTTGACCTCGACGGCGATGACGTTCGCGCCGCGCATCTCTTCGGCGGCGTCGGCGAACTCCGCGACGGTGCGACCCCAGATCGATCCCACGACGTCGCACCCGCGACGCTCGAGGTCGGGCAGGTACTTCTCTCGCCACGCCGCGACGCCCGGCCCGGCGAGACCGACCGAGTTGAGCATGTGCGCACCAGACGCGGCGACCCGCGGTGGCGCGTTCCCCTCCCACGCGAAGGCGGCGAGCGACTTGACGACCACGGCGCCGAGCGCGCGAAGATCCCCGTACCCGGCGAGCTCGTCGCCGTAGCCCGAGGTGCCGGCCGCGGTCAGGATCGCCGATCGCAGCGCCACCGCGCCCACGTTCGTCGAGAGCTCGCTCATCGGTGCAGCTCCTGGAGCGACACGACACGCCAACCTTTTTCGCGGGTGTCGGCGATCCCCTTGGCCGCCGCGAAACCGGCGCTGATCGTCGTCAGACACGACACGGCGTGCACGACGCAGGCGCCGCGGATCAGGGCGCCGTCGGCGCGCGCGCCGCTGCCCGAGGGCGTGTTGATGACGAGTTGCACCTCGCCCGCGGCGATCATCGAGACGGCGTCGACCCCCATCTCGGCGAGGCCCACCTTGCCCACCAAGGTGTCAACGGGAACGCCGTGCGCGCGCAGGTAGCCGGCCGTGCCGAGCGTCGCCGAGAGCGTGAAGCCGAGGTCCACCAAGAGGCGCGCGAGCGCTCGACCCTGGACCTTGTCGCGGTCGGCCAGGCTCATGAAGACCTGGCCCGCATCGGGCAGTCGCGTGCCGGCGGCCAACTGTGACTTCGCGAAGGCGATGCCGAAACTCTCGCCCACCCCCATGACCTCGCCGGTCGAGCGCATCTCGGGACCGAGCACCGTGTCGACGCCGGGGAAGCGGTTGAACGGCAGCACCGCCTCCTTCACCGACACGTACGCGGGCACCGGCGTCGAAGCCGGCACGACGCCGCGTTCGACCAGTTCGCGCAGCGTCTCACCCATCATCACGCGCACCGCCACCTGCGCCAGCGCCACCCCGGTCGCCTTGGCCACGAACGGCACCGTGCGCGAGGCCCGGGGATTGGCCTCGAGGACGAAGACCTCCTCGTCCTTGACGGCGTACTGCACGTTGATGAGTCCGACGACGCCGAGGGACTCGGCGATCATCCTCGTGTGTGAGTGCAGCGTGGCGAGGACCACGTCACTCAAGGTTTGGGGCGGCAACGCGCAGGCCGAGTCACCGGAGTGCACGCCGGCCTCTTCGACGTGCTCCATGACCCCGGCGATGAAGACGTCACCGGCTACGTCGCGCACGGCGTCGACGTCGACCTCGATCGCGTCTTCGAGGAAGCTGTCGATCAGGATTGGCCGGCTCAGCGAGACGCCGCCTTCTCGCGCCAGCGACCCGTGCTGGCTCGTGAGGTCCTTCATCACCCGCTCGAGCGAGACGTCGTCGTAGACGATCTCCATGGCCCGCCCGCCCAACACGTAGCTCGGTCGCACCAGGACCGGGTAGCCGATCTCGCGCACGATGACCCGGGCGTCGGCGAGGCTGAGCGCCACGTCCCCGGGCGGCTGGCGCAGACCCAGCGATTGGCAGATCGACGACCACTGTTCGCGGTCCTCGGCCGAGTCGATGGAGTCGACCGGCGTGCCCAGGACCAACGAGGGGTCGATGAAGTGCGAGAGTTTCAGCGGCGTCTGTCCGCCGAGCGAGACGATCACGCCGAGCACGCGCGCGCCGTTCTCGCACGCGGCCTGTTCGGCCGCGATGACCTCGGCCACGTCCTCGGGCGTCAGCGGTTCGAAGTACAGCCGGTCCGACGTCGAATAGTCCGTCGACACGGTTTCGGGATTGCAGTTCACCATGACGGTCTCGTATCCCATCTCGCGCAGGACGATGCTCGCGTGCACGCAGCAGTAGTCGAACTCGATGCCCTGGCCGATTCGATTCGGTCCGGAGCCGAGGATGATCACGCGGTCGCGCGAGGACGCGCGGACCTCGCTCGTGTCCTCATAGGTGCTGTAGTGATAGGGCGTCGACGCCTCGAACTCCGCGGCGCAGGTGTCGACGGTCTTGAACGTCGTGACGACGCCCGCCGCGCGACGGAGCGCCGTGACGTCCTCGCTATCACGAGCGCACAGGTCGGCGATCTGCGGGTCGGAGAATCCCCACTGCTTGTAACGACGCCACGCGCGCGCGTCGAAGGACTCCAGCGCGACCTCGGGCACCAGCTCGCGCTCGCGCTCGATGATCTCGCTCAACTGGTGGATGAACCAACAGTCGATGCCGGTGCGCGCGACGACGTCCTCAATGGAGGCGCCGCGCCAGAGCAGTTCGTGCAGCGCGAACAGCCGTTCCGGCGTCGCGACGACGCTGCTGTGCCAGAGCCGGTCCAAGTCGAAGTCCACGAACTCGGAGTGTCGTCCCAGGGCGAAGCCGGCGCGACCCTGCTCCAGGGAACGAACGGCCTTCTGCAGCGACTCGGCGAAGTTGCGACCGATCGCCATGACCTCACCGACCGACTGCATCCTCGTGCCGAGTTCGGCCGTCGCGCCGGGCAGCTTCTCGAAGGCCCAGCGCGGGATCTTCGTCACCACGTAGTCCATCACCGGCTCGAAGCTGGCCGGCGTCACCTCGGTGATGTCGTTGCGGATCTCGTCCAGCGTGTAGCCGACGGCCAAGCGCGCGGCGATCTTGGCGATCGGAAAGCCGGTGGCCTTCGAGGCCAGCGCGCTCGATCGACTGACCCGGGGGTTCATCTCGATGACGAGTCGCTCCCCAGTCTTGGGATCGACGGCGAACTGCACGTTCGATCCCCCGGTCTCGACGCCGACGCGTCGCAGGACCGCGAAGGCGTCGTCGCGCATCTCTTGGTACTCGACGTCCGAGAGCGTCTGGATCGGGGCCACGGTGATCGAGTCACCGGTGTGCACCCCCATGGGATCGAAGTTCTCGATGCTGCACACGACGACGCAGTTGTCGTTGATGTCACGCATCACCTCGAGTTCGAACTCCTTCCAGCCGGCGACGGAGCGCTCGACGAGGATCTCGCCGATCGGCGAGGCCGCGATGCCCTCGTCGGCGAGTTGGCGCAGGTGCGCCTCGTCGTGGGCGATGCCGGTGCCCGAGCCGCCGAGGATGAAACTCGGCCGGATCATGACCGGAAATCCGATGCGCGTCGCCACGTTGCACGCCTCGTCGACGGTGCGCGCGAAGCCCGATTCGGGCACCGCGAGTCCGATGTCGGCCATCGCCGACTTGAAGAGGTCGCGGTCCTCGGCGGTCGCGATGGCCCGCGGGCGCGCGCCGATGACCTCGACGCCGAAGCGTTCGGTGACCCCGCGGCGAACGAGCTCCATCGTGAGATTGAGTGCCGTCTGGCCGCCCAGCGTCGGCAGTAGCGCGTCGGGACGTTCGCGTTCGATGATGTCGGTGAGGACGTCGGCGTCGAGCGGCTCGACGTAGGTGACGTCGGCCGTGGCGGGGTCGGTCATGATCGTGGCCGGATTGGAGTTCACCAGGATCACCTTGAACCCCTCGGCGCGCAGGACCTGACAGGCCTGGGTCCCGGAGTAGTCGAACTCGCAGGCCTGGCCGATGACGATCGGACCGGAGCCGATGACCATGATCGAAGAGATGTCGTGGCGCCGCGGCATCACACGCCCATCGGAGAAAGTGCGTCCTCGAAGCGATCGAAGAGGTAGC
>Ga0182015_10001974_pt1 | contig 25798 bp, 40 predicted proteins | sample 712P3MmetaG_FD_120478 | JGI IMG/M metagenome (GOLD analysis project Ga0182015, IMG submission 120478) | Permafrost microbial communities from Stordalen Mire, Sweden - 712P3M metaG | ecosystem: Environmental > Terrestrial > Soil > Wetlands > Permafrost | place: Sweden: Stordalen | collected...
CGAGGAGGGGATCCATCGGGAACCGTCGGGTGCAAGACCGCCAGCAGGAACCACGTAGTGTATGTGCGGATGATGGTGAAGGTTCTGTCCCCAAGTGTGGAGCACGCCAAGAAACCCGATGTCGGCACCCAGATGTTTCGGGTCAGTTCGCCGCAGGCCGGTCGCATACAGCATCATCAGCATGGTGCGGTGCATCAGGTTCTGCGCGGAAGCGATGAGCCGCGCCACTTCCTCCTGACTCAGTACTGTGGGCATCCGCCGCTGACGCTTGGGAAACGGAATGTGATCGGGAAAGATACGGTCGCCTGAGTGTCTTGACGAAGAGAAAACGCAGAGCAGCGGTACGACCTTCGATGGTTCCCGCTGAGAGTTTGCAGTCGCGAAACAGGTGAACCTGGTACTCGCGAATATGTTCTGGGCCGAGGCGATCTGGCGAACGGTGGAAGTACTTCGCGAAATCCTCTATGGCGTGGATATAGGCACGGACAGTGTTCTGAGCGTAGTTGCGACGCTGGAGTTCGTCCAGCATCAGCTTCCTGAGTCGGGTCACAGTAACCTCCTTGTGACCCAAAACCTTACACGGCAACAATGCTGGCGACGACCACGCGGTAGCATCCGCCGCGCTAGCGGCTTAGTTCAAACGCCCTTGTGATCAGCAAGCGAGCCCGTTCCCGGAGGGTCGGCAATCTGGAAGCTATTCCAGGAGGGGGCGGCTCGAGCGATCTCCGGATGCGGAACAAGAAAGTCGACTCGGCGGGACAGCCCGGAAATCGCCATGGTGTGGAGTAGAACACCGAGTAACTGATCGGGTATCCCGCTCCTCTTTACGGAGGAGTTCGAAGTATAATCATGATCGCAGTTAAAGATCGAAGAGATGCATGGGTCGGACCGAGTTCCAGACCTGAATATTGATTACGAGCGAGCCTTGGTTGGAACGGCAATTTTCATCGAGAGCGAAATGGTGCTCTTCTACGAGTGCATGCTGAAGTGTGCTCGCAAACTACTTGACACGGCCGACATTGTCAGAGAGGCGATTTATCACCACCTACGGAAATGCCCTTTCGCAAGACATTTTTCGACAGAACCCCTTCGTCAGACATTAAGATTCCAGACTGATCAGAACAGAGAGCTGGCTGTCCGTGTGCAGAGGACGAGCGGGTACGTAGTACGTTGAATTTGGCTTTTTAGTGGTTGCCGCTTGGCACCCGATGATCTCGAACGCGTAGCCATTGTCGATTCGATCCTTTGCCAGCGGCCTCGTAATTTCCTCGCTACGAGGTAGCTACGAAAGCGCACGTATACCCAAGCTCTGGATACTCTTTCGCGAACTGGGTCTCCGCTGACCGAACCACTCTCACTCTACGAATCGCAGAATCGACATATCCGACCACATCAATCCTCGCATCGTTCTGAATGCGAAGTACCCGAAGACGCTAACGGCCCGACTGATCCAGTCCGGGCTTCTTTAACTCATTTCCAAATCGGGAAACGCGCACTGTTATTTCAAACACTGTGCAATTGTGAACGCTTCCCAAATATTCCGCGGTTGTAAATTAGTACCAACCTGGAAGAAGTGAAATCACGCGGCCCTCCCCCTGTCGCCCGCTGTTTTCCTCTGATGGCACAGTTTAGGGAGATACGCGCCAAATCTTTTGTGAAGAGTCACGGGATGACAATCAAAGTACCACCTTACGGTTCCGACCAGCTTCCCGATGATGAACTGAAGAATGTGAAACGATAATATGAAAATACTTCTAATCGAAGACAGCAAGTTCCAGCGGGTCGCAAATGGAAGGGCGCTTGTCAAAGCTGGGTACGAAGTGGTCTATGCGGGAGACGGCGAGGAGGGTCTCCGTTCCGCTCGCGAGAACGTTCCCGATCTTGTCCTGCTCGATATGATGTTGCCCAAAGTGTCAGGAGTCGATGTTCTTCGGGCTCTTAAGGGCGACGCTCTAGTGAAACATATCCCCGTCGTTGTGCTGAGTGGACTGGGGCAAGCTAACGAAGCCAAGCTCTTAAAAGAGGGTGCAGCGGCTTTTCTTATGAAATCGACGGAATCGTTCGAGAACAATTCGTCGGCCCTGATTCAGGCGTTGCATAGGCTGCTAACTGGAGCTCAAGCCTAGACACGACGACTGTTGACAAAGGACGCTGGCAACTGGTGGGCAAATCCTGGGCCAGCCATATCCTTCTCCTCTTTCACGTTTTCTGAAACTAAGTCAGCCCATCTGAAGTTCTCTTCCCATAGGCTTTCCGATCGGTACCTGGTGGGTCTGTGACAACTGCGGGCGAAATTGGAGGGCGACTATTGTTGTATCCCTTGGCCCGCCTCGCCTCTAGAGCTTGGAGTCTCACTCCAGCGTCGTCTCTCCTGTCGAGATATGCTCTCTCAAGCGCTTTTTCGTTCTCACTATAACTGGCGTAGAGACCGGGAGTTTTTTCTTCCGCGACCCTCAGAGCTGCTACCAAGAGCAGCGACTGTTATTTCTAAAATGCGAAACGAATCCACATGATTCCGGACAAACTCCGCAAGTTCAATCAGGTCATCCGAGGAAGGCATAAAATACCTCTCCTAGAGATGCGCTACGCGAGCCGGACCAACTCGTCCAAGACTTCCTCCAATTTCTGAAGCGGATTAGGCAAAACTCCCGACACTATTGGGCCTAACTGTATAAAAGCGACCAGCTAAACTGTGCGCCCACGTCGAACATGAGCCTTACCCCGGAAATGGAAGTTCCTAAATTGAGCGAAATAAGTCACGAAACCCCGATTACGGACCAGGCTAGCCCCCTGACGTTCATGGACCTCATTCTTGCGTTGGACGAAGTGTTGAAGACGAGAACAGAGCACATGCACGATATGGAAACCGCATTTCAGACAAACATTGTTTACAGCGACCATCGCTGGAAGAGCTGACTGTTCCTTAGCGGAAAAAATCGGTCAATTGACGAAAACAGGCGTGGCTGTTGAAGTAGGAGGACTGGAAAGAGCTTGCCAGGGTCGGCGCCCACTTTGGTGGGATGGATTCTGTTTTCGGGGTGGGTGGAGTTGCAGCTTACGTGTTTGCCGGCAGAGTGGATTGCGGCGCGTGGCCGAGGAAGCGGATCAATCGTTTGATGTTCTGGGCATGTGGCTTGTCACAACTCTGTACGACTTTGAAATCAACAACTTCGGAAGATAACCAAGAAGCCGACCTGCTATAACGTTGCTGCCGTGTTTGACCTCTTTCGGCTCTGGTGCGGAGTTATCCTTCGTACTTTTCGTAGTCGCCGCCTGATGCTGGAGAACCTCGCCCTCCGTCAGCAAGTCGTCATTTTGAAACGAAAACACCCGAGACCGAAGCTAGGTCCACTGGACAAGCTGTTCTGGGTCGTGGCACGCCGATTCTGGCTTCGCTGGAAAGAAACGCTGTTTCTCGTTCTGCCAGAAACGGTGGCCCGGTGGCACCGGGCTGGGTTCAGGCTGCTCCGGGCGATGCTCTGCAAAGTGCGCAAACGAGTGGGCTGTGGCACAAGAATCTCCAAACAGATCCGTGAATTGATCTTCCGCATCGTCGCCGAGAATCCGACCTGGGTGTACCTCGCATCCACGGCGAACTTCTGATGCTCGGCTCCGACGTGTCGGAGTCCACCATCTCCCGCTGGATGAGGCGCGCGCCCGGGCATCCGGAGCCCGGCAAGCGTTGGCTGGCCTTTCTGGGTAATCACCGCGAGGCTATCGCCGCGCGATGGACTTCTTCACGGTGCCGACACTTACCTTCAAAGTGCTCTACTGTTTTTTCATCATCCGCCACGACCGCCACAGCATCGTGCACTTCAATGTCACCCGGCACCCCACGGGCAGTTGGATCGTACAGGAGATGCGCGAAGCCTTCCCCTATCAGTCGGCGCCTGAGTTCCTCATTTTTGACCACGACGCGAAGTATGGATTGGGAAGCCCCAGCGGCGATTCGATCCACGAAGATCGGCTGCGTGCAAACCTCTATCTAGAGCCCCTGGCAGAACGGAATCGCGGAACGCTGGGTGGAAAGTTGTCGCCGCGACTTGCTTGATCACGTGATTGCATTGGACGAGCGCCACCTGAAGCGACTTCTCTCCCAGTATGTCTCCTACTGCCATGAGGACCGAACCTACCTCGGACCTGACAAGCAAACACCGGCTGGAAGGACTCGGTCTTCGGCACAAGGTCGGGTGATCTCCCAGCGACGCCTGGGTGCGCTGCATCACCGCTACCAGCGGGCTGCCTAACCGAGCGTTTCGAGATACCATATCCTCGAGGTCCGTGGCCGGGCGTGTGACTGATGCACCTACCATGCGAAACGCGATTCGCAACCGATGCACCTTCGCATGTTCGCCAGCCACCGTTGTGGGCTTCGTCCTCTGCTAGGAGCGCACCGTTCTCGGGTCCTCAGCACCGGGAATCTCCAAATCTACTGGCACTGCCCCTGCCGCAATAACGACGTACCGTCCGACCAACGTCTCTTCACTACTTTTACTGTGGTTGAAGTGGCGAAGCGCGCCCGACCATGGAACGCTGCGATGCCGGCTTTCGCAAACTTGTTTTCGCGCCGTTTTGGAACAGCCTCAGTGAAAGAACGCTTGAAACGCATTAACTCAGACCAATCAATCTGAAGCTTCGCGGCTTAAATTCCCTTTCCTTTCATGCGACGAGTCCAGTCAACGGCTTCGGCAGCTCCGACGAGCACTTTCTTTGGGTCGCATCCCCGTAGAGCACAGGTACCGCCGAAAGGCCTCGAATCCACAATCGCAACCTGCCATCCTGCTTCGCGAGAGCGCGACACCACCGCCGAGGCGGCTGATCCTGTTCCGATTGCGATCACATCAAATTTTCTAGTCATAGTTCCCTCAAGGCATTTTTGCATTTGTTCGGGCACGAAACTGTGAGTCACAGCGATTTACTGCGACAAATGTGAAATAGGGACTGAAAACTACTGCCGGTTTCTGACGCATGCTCCCTAGACGAACCTTCAACGCACTGTTAGACAATCCCCTTCGTTTCATTCCCCATCGTACTCACCGAGGTATACTGAGGTCGTCTGAACACAAAACCTGCTGCCGTCAGCGGCCTCTTGTGCGGAACGATCTGCGCTTTTGAAAGAGGACGCCAAATGACCATCGACCATCTTTTTCACCGAGCAATCACAGATTTCTTTAATTCTGTCAGCGTGCCTTTGACAACGGTCTCATGTCCTAACTGTGGGTCAGCCGTCGAATACCGGAACTTCCCATTTTCTTATGGAGGGAAAACCTGGGAGATACCGTTTCCGATTTGCCCCGAGTGCAACCCCATCGTGCACGTCCCAATGTATCGCGCTTAGCAACGCTTTGTGGACACGGACCGTAAGAAGGCTGTGAGCGTTCGATGAGCTTGTTGCATTCCGGACGATCAAGCACGCCGCTCACGATCATGGGTGCATAGCCAATAAGCCCCGCGATCTCTTCGGCACGGGCAAGAGTTACACCGTGGCGGTATACGAATGCCAAGGCGTCCAACTCACTGAGCAGGGAAATGCCGAGGCCCTCCAGGCAATTTTGAACTGAGAGTTTCAGGTTGTCTTCGTGTGCACGATTAAGAGTTTTGCTGGACTCGGTGTCCCTGTAGCTGAGTTAAAGGCGACATCCAGGCGATGTGAGCAAAAGAGAACAGTTCAACGGTTTTTGCGGAGCACCTTACCGTTTTAGGAAAGCCCTAGCCAGTTCAGGAAAGCCGAGGCCACGTGGCTAAGTGTCGTGTTACGCCAGGCGGGAAATACTATCGAAGCTCACGATCCAGGAGTTGGGAAACCAGGGCAGTGGGCAAGCCCTGGCCTGGACCAAATCGACGAGCCTATTCTGTTTTTTCCAGAGAAACCACCCGACCCATCGGAACGGCGAAGGTGGGCGTGCCTGAACTTTTCGCACTACCTTCTCGAAGGGTTGCCGTCCCTTGGACTTCCTTCAGAAATAGATAAAACCCGTCTCTTCCAATGACCTTTACGAAATCTCCTTGCTTCATGTCAGTCTCCTCTGGCGTACTCGGGCAGATGAGGATTGTGAACTTCGCCGCCCCAATGGCCGCGCAGTGCCTCACTCGTTCGATCCTAGCCTCTCTTGTCAATACAACGCCGAACGAAAGCGCACGAAACGTGGCGCACGCAACGTGTCCTTCTTCAACGCTACGTTGCACGCATGAGCACGGAGATCTCTCTCTGTCCCGTTTCGGGACGTTGTGACGTTATTCCTTTCGTTCATCGCTTGATCCACTCAAACGGGTGGCCGTACAATTCCGCTTAACCTAAGGGAAGTTAGATGCCGAGACTAATACGGTTACCCCTCTTCGTTCCCTGCTCCTCTTTTCACACAAAACGAATCGGCGGTACGCCATTCTGCGGGGGGCGATGACGAACGTCGTTTCTGACTTCAATAAGAGCATCGACATGGAGGCCCTCGTGACTACGTTGAATCAACTGGTGCCTGGTTTTGAGCAAGCGTATGGCAAAAACTACGCCGATCTGAAGCAACGTTATGCCGATGAACAAGCGAACAAAGCTCCGAAACAAAGTCCGTCAGCCGATCCACTAGTTGAGACGATTCGGGAATTGGCTGAGGATAGGTAGCGACCTGACCGCAGCTTGTGGCTGCCAATACTTGATCGTGCGTGTTTACTTTTGCTGGAGCGTGGTCGCACGCGCACCACGGACCTAACCCGTCATGTACACATGGAGGTGCATCTTTGGCTTCAGAAACGATACCACCACCATAAACAATTTTGCTCTTACGATGGTAGCTTGTCCACAAACTCTTGCATGGTTGCCGACTCCCCTGCCTGTTCCGCGCATTCTAACAACCATTGTTTGAAGTCGGTTGAGTCCCTGAGTTTCGCAGCGTACACACGATCTGCCAACAGTCTCAAGAACAATTCATATTCGTGATTGAGGGGGAACCGAATGGCAACCATAACCAACATTGTTAAGCAGTTGAAGTAGGAAAGAGATGAGGGAGCAGGGGACGCAAACAACCAATTGGGTTTGACCTTGGGCGTCGGCGTCCCCTGCTTGCAAGCAACCTCTCCAAAGCGATTCTAACGCAGCAGTGAGAATGTCAAACCGAACACGGACAGAAAATGTGCGTGCCCTATTCCAAAACGGATACGCTTCCCGATTCCGGCCTTTGGAAAGGATATGGCGGCCTTCTGGCTCAGTGTGACGGACGCTGGTGTTCGGGTTCAAGCCGGCCTTGGCGTCTGCAAGCCCTAGAAGAAGTACGCCCAAAATGTGCGTTTGTCGGCTTTGCCCATCTCGTAAAATCGTAGGCAGAGTCGACGCACGCTGCGGGGCACCTGCGAAGAAAGCATTTCGGGCGGCAGCGCCTTCTCGATGATCTGGTCCCATTGTGGATTCCAGGGCGTCCCACCGAGTGCGACCTTTTTCACGTCAATCGGGGTTGGCGGGGCTGTTTTAGCGGACTGCACATGCGAAGATGTGGCTATTCCCTACAAAATAGGAAGACTCACCATCAACGAAGACGTCTTCAGCGCAGAGATACTAACGTTCAGCCCCCGGGTAGTAATCGATTCCAGCACGTTCCCACCCTCGCATGACTGCTCTGATCTAAGTTCTGACCACAAAGATCATGCAGGATCGACCCGGGGCTGGCTAAACTTTCCTGAGCGATGGCTGGTGGACCTCACACGACCGTCATCGTCTCATTTGACCTCCGCGTCTTCTTCGTTCGCTTGCGGAACTGTGTTGAATTCTCGAGTTGGCTTTCCGAAGTCGCCCAACCCTTCGACACGATCTCCGGGACCTAATTCCTGCTCGCTTGAAGAGGGCTCGGCGAGCGCCGGCCTCTTGGCGCAGTCCGAGTCAGGAGCCGCCCCGGGATGCGACAGAGGCGGTTGGGGAGCTTTAGCAGGTTGCGGAAAAACTCGGATTGTTTGTCCCATAATAATTTCGTCTGTGATCTCATTGGATACTCTCTACATAGTTGGAGGGGAGTCCCAGCCGGCGCGCTAGGTCACGTAGCTTTGCTGCGTATTCTGAGTTGGCCTCTTCGGGACCTGGTGGCACGAGAAGATTGAAGCACAAGGCGGGAACCTGTGAACCGTCGGTTAGCTCAGCGAGCACGGCCTCTGCGCGATACGCGCGGACGCTGGCTTCTGAGTATAGTTGCTCGAGCTCGACGTGAGTGAGTTTCATCACTATGCCGTAGGCTCGGGCGTCGGGATTCTGAAGCAGGGTTGCCCGTTGCCCGATGCGAAGTGCGAAGCCAGGAACGCAAGCAGAGCGGAGGTCTACGGGATGGGCGCCGTTCGTGCGCAGAAGGTCGGCGTCCATGAACAACCCGTAGAAAAAGACTTCGATGCGACGAGAGGCCATGAGTACTGCGAAAATAACCTGTCTGCCGGCTACCGTCAATGGGAGATACTGTATTTACTGGCACGCTCGGTGAGAACAGGTCTTCGCACCATCGGCCGAAGCGGGACTTCAAGGGAGCTGATCCCGTATCAAGACATTCTCTTGTTTCCACACCGCAAGGTGATAAGAAGAAGACATACGTGGACAAGACGAGCAACAGTTGGGAGTTTTCGGCTACATAAGCCCTGAGCAGCGGATCCCTCACGACCATCCGCTTCGGCAGCTACGCGTCATGGCCGATGAAGCCCTGCGAGCTGAAGCCTCGTTTCAACCAGGCTGTACGCCAAGACTGGACGGCCATCGGCAGCACCGGAGAAGCTGTTGCGTGCGTTGCTGCTCCACGTGCTGTACTCCGTGCGCAGCGAACGGATGCTGATGGAACAACTCGACTACAGCCTGTTGTTCCGTTGGCTTGTGGGAATCAACATGGATGATCCGATTTGGGATGTGACGGTGTTCACGAAGAATCGGCAGCGTCTGCTTGCAGGCGACATCGCGGACGTTCTCTTCGCAGCAGTGCTTAAGCAGGCACGACAGCGAAATCCACTCTTCGATGAGCACTTCACAGTGGATGGAACCCTGCTGGATGCATGGGCCGGACAGAAGAGCTTTCGCCGCGTCGATGATGACCAGCGGCCGCCCGTCACTGGAACGGGCGAAGGCTCAAATCCGACGGTGACTTTTCACCGTGAGAAGCGCAGCAACCAGACCCACTCCTCGACCACCGACCCCGATGCCATGCTGTCCCGCAAGAGCCGAGGCAGCAGTGCGGTACTGGCCTATCGCGGCCATCTGCTAACCGAGAACCTTAACTGTCTGATGATTTCGACACTCACTACGCGAGCCTACGGTTCGGCGGCATGCAATGCCGCGTTGCTGATGACTGAAGGTCTGCCCGGCATTCACCGCGTCACGCTCGGAGCGGATAAGGGTTATGACACCCACGACTTCATCGCCGAACTGCGCCATATGGAAATTACTCCGCACATTGCGCAGAACGACACGAATCGGGGCAGCGAGGTGGATGAGCGCACAACACGCCATGCGGGATATCAAGTCAGCCAGAAGAAACGCAAGCGAATCGAAGAGGTGTTCGGCTGGATGAAGAGCATCGGATTGTTGCGCAAGGTACGTCATCGCGGACTGGAGCGCGTCGGTTGGATGTTGACTTTCGCGGCGGCGGCTTACAACTTGATGCGCATCCGCAACCTAATCCGCAGTGCGCCAATGGTGCAGCGTGCATAAACCCGCCAAGCCCCACTCTCAGCAATCTTCAACACGGCCAACTCGATGACAATGGCACCGAAGAACTACCGGAAGGCAAGCTACGCTCCCCACGGCACCCTTTTTCCGCAGCCTGAATGGCCTCCTTTGTCCCCACATCTGCCTTCTTGTAGCGCTAATCACCTTGGTCGATTTTCACAGCCGCTATGTTCATCCGTCACAGACTGCACTTAATAAAAACGTTAAACTCCTCTCGTTTGACTGATCCTGCTCATGGAATGTAGGGAACGGAGACAGGCGGCTAAACCATTCTTCGTTCCCTGCAACCCTTTTTGGAGTTCCGACGATGGACCCATTGTTGATTGTTGGCGTTTTTATGCTCGGAGCTGGAAGCGGCGGATTCTGCGTCTTTCTGCAACAGCGAGGTATCCGAGATAGGTTTCGTAGAGAAATCATAGACCAATTGGATGAGGCTCTCTTTGGCCCGATACGCCGATGGAGGCAATGAATAAATGTCCGCACCCCAGATGGTTCTTGAGAATATTGACCGTGCTCCTTGGTGGCCCAAACTGTGGACAGAACTTGCTCTACTACTCGCCGACTTGGAAAATGACCCGAAGTATAGCGAGCGCGCGAAACATATTGGCGAACTAATGGCCGATCCGCGATTCCCGAAAGCCGATCAGATTTACTTCGTCCCGAAATAGTCTCTCTCACTGAGGCTTCCCCGCCACCCGGCTTCCCCATTCCCCCTCAGGACAAGGGGCCGGTTTTTTGTGCCCCCACTGCGCCATTTTTCCTCTCCTCTGTGTCAAATGCATAGTCATCATTGAACCCGTGAAAGCGAAAAGATAAGGCAAGCCTCTTGGCATTCTCACGACCGGGTAAGCGCAGATTCAAGCACTACCCGAAAATCGACCTGAACATCGTCGGCCAGCCATCTCCGGTATCCGTTGGATTCGAGCCAGTGGTAAAGGTGAATTTGATACAGATAGGAAGCAACAGTCTCCCCGCCCAACTCCTGAGTTTCTGTGCACACGAAAGGCACGCCCCAACCCGCCAGCACCGCGATCAGTGCCTGCATAACATGGTTGGGATTGCATCGGAAGAATGGGTACGGCAATTTCACCGAGCTCAGTCCAGCGGTGATCACCAGCAGTTTTATGGGAATGGGCGCTCATCTTCTTGAGCCAGCCCACAAAGATCGCGCGATCGGTCATCAGCGAGCGCACTAAGTCCGAAAGATTCTTCCGCTCTATGTAATCGACATATTCCTCGATGATCTGCTTCCTACGCGACAGTCTATAGCGACCGCACATCTAGTTGCCTCCGACGTCGCTGGGGCATTTGTGTTCAGCAAACTATTTACGAAGGCTCCCCTGCGCGTCTGATGTTCGTTTGAGTGAGGCCAACGGCACTTTGAAGTCCTGACTACACTACGTGCAGACAGCGACGGCTGATACGGGACCGAGCCACTTCGTGACGCGAAGATCGCGTGTTGCCATTTTTCCCGACAAGATCATAGGCGAAGACCGGGGGTCTAGCCTTTGAATCATAGGTTGAAATCGGCAGCGGCTCGGGATTCAAAAAGAGACAAAGTGTCGCCCTTTGCGGCCACGACCAGAAAAGCTTCAAACTTGCCCTCATCTTGATCTTCAGGATCGGCATCACGAAACTCGTCATATTTAATAAATACAATCAGACAATCGGAACTTGATTTGGTCCGATGTATCGTCTTCTTTTCCTACGATCAGACGTGGCGGAATACCGTCCGCAATAGAAACGCCAACCGTTCCAGTGACTCTAACGACTGACACCGAGGGCGTCACAAAAACCGCAAGCACAGGTGTTCATTCCTCTGCATACTTCCTCAGCAGGGACACTGCATCTTCTAAGGTGATTTTCACGGCTCGTGAAATCGCGCCTGGGGTATGCCTAGGCAGCTTTCTTCTGCTGCGCCTTGACCTTCGCCCAGCGTGCGCGTTGCGCTGCTACGATCCTTTTGCGCCCAGCAGCCGACATGGTGCGCTTGGGCTTCGCGGTTGCCGCTTGGCCATTGGTGGCTGTCTTCGCCCAGCGTGCTTTCTGAGCTATGCTGATCTTCTTCCTTGCTGCCGTGCTCATCCCTTTGCGTTTGCCGCGCGGTTCGCTACCGTTTGACGTTAGACCTCGCAAAACATCCGCTACGCGTTCAAGTTTCGTAATCTCCGCTTCAACCTCATGCAGCATTCTCTGCATATCCAATGCGTCCTCCCCTGGGTTCGGTCGTAGTGCTCTCGAATTGTACACTAGCGTTAGTGTGCTCTCGATGTCGTCAACACTGGCGGATTCTGCTACATCAAGGACAAGAACTCAATGAAGCAAAAAACGAACGAAGTCCGACATGAATAGCGTAATGAATGAAAACACGGGCGAGTCTACGCTCTAGCTGAACTCAGCCGTCGCGGATGGACAGCGGCACAGACTGCGAGGAACACGCGAACTTATGACATTTTGGCTAGGAAGGGGTCAACAACAAGTTGCAGTACGCGTGAAGACTAAGACTTCAGACGCACATGTGTTTCAGTGGAATGCAAAAGAGGACGGAGGGATATTTGGCGAGATCGGCGTGAATGACTTCAGCGTTCTTGTGGACATCCCTGCGAGTCAGGACGAGTTCCCGCAGTTTTACCCAACTGACCGAGGAATGAACCGTCGCGCCCTTGGGAAGACCGTCTACTTGCGTAGATCGAATTGACTTGGAAATTCCGCTCTAAGCTGCTTTGGCAACGGGACGCGTTGCGCCTTGCCACTCGACGTATTCTCTAGCGCGTTGCTCGGCCTCTGGGCAGCAAAGACCGCTTGAAAAATATCGCCGCTCTTGATGTCGATAGCCTCAACGTACCAATCGTTCGGAAATTCCTTGTCCGGAAATACTGCAATTTACATTGTTATCGCCTCCTCCCCAGACTCAGGTGCGGCATTTCCTCTAATTAGCTTTTCTCCTCTCCCATTCCGGGAACCGATTTCGACATTTCTCGCAGTTAATCGCTTGACAGACTCACACCAGCATTACACTGATCTAGGTGCTCTTCTCTTCCGAGCGAGCGGTGGCGCCGCTGTGTTCTCCTCCGCTCCGGCTTAGTCCCCTCACCCAACCGGTTCTTGGTCATGCAATTCAAAATTGGAGACATCGCCCATAACAAGACCACCCAAGAGGAAGGTCGCGTGGTGCGGCTCGTAAATCTCCCTGGTTACGGCTCCTGCTACATAGTGTCAGTCGCTCTGAATCCAGACCGGAGCGCTACGGATAAAGAGGCCCTCTGGCAAGAATCAGAAGTCGAAGAAATAGGTTCCCCCCTAGCTCTCCCTCCCTCTCTGTGTCAACTGCATAGTCATCTTTTAAGCTATTAAGGTACAACAGAGGGAAAGCAGCCTTGCGGGTTCTGGTCACGCTTAGGGTGCCAAGAAACTAACAAGGGTCGTGAGCCTTCTGCTCCTCTGTAAATCCATCACGATCATGTGCCACCCTATAGCGTGGCGATTCGCAATCTTCGCGTTACCAAGTGGCTCCGGTCCCGTTCCCGCCGTAGGTGCGTGCTCACAGTGCGGTCGGGAATTCAAGGTTCCACTAGCGTCACTCAAGCGAACAGCAGACGCGCAAGAGAGCCTTCGTAAACAGTTCGCGGAACACCGATGCCCCAGCGAGGTCGAAGACAAGCAAATGTGTGGACGCTATCGGCTGTCGCGGCGCAAGCAGCTTATCGAGGAACACTTCGACAGCATCTCTGGTGAGGAAGATTGGCCCCCCCGCTATTGAAGCCCTACGATGCTCAGCGGATGAGTTGGTTTCCGATAAGCACTCGCATCAATCATGTGGCTAACGACGACAAAGAATGTTCCACACCTGTGGAACTCGTCACTCAGACCCAGGCTCGTCTATTCGCATAACCCCGTTCTTTCGGCGAGGAGGAGATACTTCAAGAAACACACTTCAATCGGGCTGTTGATCTTTTTTCTTCTTTTTCTTCGTCTTCTCCTTTTGCTCTTTTGGGTCCAACACGATCCGGGTCGCAAAGCGCACACTTTAGACGTCATGTGCTGCCACGATCAGCCGGCTCATCCTTGAAAATCTCGCTCTCCGTCAGCAATTGCTGGCTCTGCACCCTCAGGCGGCTTTTCTTTTCCATCACGCGAAGGGCGGGGAGTACGGTAACTGTCGATAACGCAGGGCTTCGAGTCGAACGATATTTACATTCCATTGGCCTTCGTAACCCGCATCCAGGCGCTCGTTGTATACTCGCGGTGAGATTATGCCTTTCGCCGCTCCGCTGGTGACGAACCTCACGAAATGCCCTCAAGGGTGCGCCGGAAACGGCCACATCTTACAGCTACGCGGGCCGGGGCAATACGGCCTTTCCGAAGAACAGTGGCAAAGCAAACCGAGCGGGTTTTCTGCCTATTATTGTTGTCGCTGCCACTTCGCTTGGTTCAAACATCCACGGAGAGTGAAGGAAGAGATTATTCCTGTGGGCTTTAAGTAAATTTTAAGGGCCGGTTTCTTTGCTCTTAGTTCAGCCATTACGCCATCTCTTTCCTTTCCACAGTCGCTGGTACTTGTGAATCGCCAGTATGGGAGAGAGACTATTTCGGTACGAAGTAAATCTGTTCGACTTTCGGGAATTGCGGATCGGCCATCAACTCTCCGATATATTTCACGCGTGCCCCATATCTGGGATCATTCCGCAAGTCGGCGAGGAGTAGTTAAAATTCCATGCGTAGCAGAGGCCACGAACTTAGATGGTCCAGATTTTCAAGAACCATTGTGGATGCGGACATTTCGGCTCCCTAAGAATCAAAAGAGACCATGTGGTTTCCCGGTTAAAGGCATGGCCTCCATTGGTAGTTTAGCGTTCACGATTGTTATCTCACGGCTCGGCGGATGCAGTCAGTGACGAATGAACCTATGCAGTCTGTGGAAAAGATGGGACGGCGTGGGAAAGCACGGAACGAAAGAGCACTACACAAAGGTAGCTAGAGCCATGAAACCAACCGCCGATGAATTATGCATGAATCCGCCATCCCGTTGCGACGATTGCCCTGGCAGAACTCCGTTCCGGCCCGATCCTGAGAATCCTGCACGCGCTAGAGAACTCCAATTCGAGCCACCGCTTGATGAAGGCATCCGCGAGATCCTGATTATGCTTGTGGCAAACGGTGTGGAAACGTTTGAATCATGCGAGGGCGGAGAGCTTCCCAGAGCCCACGGTTCGGTTTGAGGGCGGATCGTCAGAGGGCTTGCGTGCCCTGTCCGTGGCTTTGGAGAATGGGCTTCCTGTGGCAGAGCTGCGAAGAGCGTGGGGTGTAGTGGATGGTATGGTTCATGGCCCTTGGTGGGTGATGACATTTCACCCAAGGAACTCACCTCAATGGGCCGCCAGAGACACGACGGCGAGGTATGAGGCGAAATGACTACTTCCCTTGATTGGTCTGTTCTTGGCAATCATAGCACAGCCTGTAATTGCCAGTGCCTTGACGCCGCTCGTTCGCTGGTATGTCACAGCCCGGCGGACAGGCGCTATTGTTGTGGTGAACTTGTTTAGTGGAAGGCTTGTTGACTTCGTTGATTGAATAGAAAGGTGCGACTACTGGCATTGGGATTCTCCTGTTAAAGATTTAGGAACACCCAAGGTTCGGCCCGTGAGGGAAGGCCAACGTTATACCACAAAAAGCGGCCTACTAGGCATTATGCGTGCCGATCAACTGGTCTAGCCTTTTGTTGTGATGCGCCCTGACTGCGAGCATTTTTGTATTGCAGTCCATTCGTATGGTGTGGAGAGCGGCCACCAGTTCCATGTATGCCGGATGCGACAAGCTCTGGCTCGGATACAGTAATCGACTGGAGGCGGCGTGCTCCTTGGCGCGGGACTCTTCATAGATTGCAAGCAGCCGATATTCCTCGTCGTCTCGCGGGAGTCTGGTATCTGGTCTCACTGAGTACATGCTATACCGACACAGAGGGGGCGCGAACGCACCAACAGAACATGGCCTAAAAGACTTGAGGATTAGAAAAAGCTTATACAATGCCCGCCGCTCGCCCTGCCGATGAATCATGCGTGAAGACTACACCAGCCTGACGAAAGAGCACTACACGACCGTAGGTATTTAAGTGTTTCCATAAACTCTAGATATTCAGACGCATCGACAACGACATCTAGCCATTGATCCTCAAATGCTGCCTGCTTTCTGCTCATTAATCACCTCCCTTTCCTAAGCCCTCACTTTTCCATAATGGAAACGGTCTTCTTGGGGAATATCGAAAATCTTCTATCAAACTGCGAATACACTTTCGTCGCACAATTAGGGTCGCTATTAGCTCATCTAATGCCTCTTGACCTGCGTCGTACCACTGATGCGGAATCGCTTTCGCTATTTCCCAGATCGTGTTTTCCGCTATGCCCTCTATCCTTGAAAGCCAGGGTTCAAATGAGTCCCATCCGCGCACGTGTTCGTAGACCTCGTTCCGTGCATACACTCCGTGCAGCGGATAATCAGGAAACGACCATTCTCCGGCGTTAAAGCAATAGCCTTGGTCGATAAACGCGGTTGTATATCTCTTTTCTGGCATCCTTCGCCAGAAGGCCGCCTGTCGTCCGTCGGCGTTGCCCACCCACTTATCAAAAGCCAGCATGCCGGCAAACGCTTCGAGGTTTCGGACCCTTCCGAGCATCTCAACCGGAAGGTAGTCGAAGACCTGTCCCTTTAGCGGATTGACGACGTACCGAGATCCAAATTGCGGTCCTGCTTCGCATAGGGTCACGTTATGCGCCAGTTGGATATGTAACTCGGGCGTTCGGTGAATTAACCAGGAACCGACTTCCACAACCTTCGTAGACGGGACGGGCAGCCCTACCCTCTCTGCCAAGCGTGTAGCGAGCATTTCGTTCGTCAGCACGCGTATGTGCTGCGGGTTGTTTCGAAACTTTACGACATAACAATTACTGTCTGAGCAGCGCATCAAATGAGACTGCGAGCCTCCCCGCATTCTTCGGACGTGCTGAACCGCAATAATGGACACAATTCTCTCCCACCGTCGTTGGTAGCAAAAACTTCGTTTGAGATCCCGGCTCGGAGGGCACCTAGAAGATCGCACAATTCTCGATTTTTCGATTGTATTTCGTCACATCTCCTGCGAAAAAACAGATCGCAGCATCCTTTTTTGGAACACACGAGCCTCGATCTGCTAGAATCCTGCCGTCTTATTGCTGAGACGGTGATTGATTCGTTTAGACGGAGGAAGTTGCGGTGACAGTTCAGCGACAGATGGAACTTCTGGTCGTTCGTTACGTACCGTACGCTACGGATTCGAAGCATCTGGATATCGGTCTGATCGTGTTTGAAAAAGCGAACGAGTTCATTACTTTTGCTGATGTTCGTTTCATCTCAAACATGGAAGCAGTCCTAGTAATTGATCCCGACGCCGACGTTGACATGCTGCAATCAAGCTTTCGAGATTTCGAGAGAAGGCTGCTCGATCCGAGCGACAGAGACGACTTCATAAGAACGATGCGGGACACATTCTCTAATGTGTTTCAATTCTCCGATCCAAAGGCTGTCCTTATGTCGGCAACGCCAGAACGGGACGTCGATGATCTTGCCTCTCTTTATCTCTCCCACTCGCAGACTTCTTGAGAATTCACCCTTGTGGTGCGCAAAAACCGATAGAGGACGCGCAAAGTGCAGAAATCCGGCAGTTTTTTCCGATTCGTGCGCGGCATTCGATCCGCTGTCTTTTCCGTTCCAATATCGATGTCCATTTGGGTAGAATCCCGCTGCTATGCGACGGGTAAGATATCTCATTGCGGTTCTCTTCGGTTTCGTTTCTGACCTCAGCCCATTCCTGCGGTCGGCTTGTCAGTCTCGAACTGCCCTCGTGGCCGAAAATCTATTTCTGCGGAAGCAGCTTGCCTTCTATTGCGAGCACAAGGTGAGACCTCGACCGATGAGCGATGCCGCGCGGCTCAGCCTGGTTTTATTGTCCCGGCTATTCGACTGGAAGAAGGCTCTCGTAGTCGTCAAACCCGATACTCTCATCGGCTGGCATCGCAAAGGTTTCAAGCTGTTCTGGCTCTGGAAGTCTCGCCCAGGCAGGCCAGCGCTACCTGGCCGAAATGTGTCTCATCTCGGAACGCGCATTAGTCGCTGACGGTGGCACCCCGAAATTCCCAGAGCCGCCCGTCGTCTCACTCTTCGCTCAGGAGATGGCGAAGAAATCGACCGCACCGCTGTTGACCAGAGTCCATGTAGCCACCCGTCTACTGACTGGACGGAGAGCAGGCAAGAAAGCGCAGCCTTTTCGCGACCTCGCTCTTCTGCTCCGGCTTCGCAATCAACTTGTCGCCTGATTTCGTCAACTAGGATTACGCCAACTAGGACCGCAGTTCCCAGCCAACAGACGCAAGAGGAACTGTACTAGTGTGCACCGCTTTTGCAGTTTCATATTGGGCATCTCCTCCAAGAAGCGACTAACCGGTAGCTAAATCAGTACGTTACGTTTCTCCTATGTTTGGCACGCGGGGTGCTTATACGGCAGTGATTGCAGAACACCACATGGAAGCGCAGCGATTCGCCCTCCGCGCGGAAGATCTGAGACGTGTGTTCGAGACAGCCGTGTGCGACATCCATCAGGCTGATCTAGCTACCAAGAAGAAGCTGCAGTATCGCACCCCCATCGTCCAGCGCGGAACGGTTTTAGGGATTTCCCAAGCCGCTGCGGAGAAGCGCGCACTATCTGACGCGGCCCGAGCCCTGGCTCAGCTGTGGAAGGTTTGAGCGAATCCCGCTGGTGGGAGGACGCCCAGGGTTCTGACCGGACCGAGTTTCTTGGGAAAGCCAGAGAGCAGCACTGTGCCTCGTCACCACTCAAAACGCATTGCGGACGGTGCACATTCAAACAGCATTGCTATTGTTCAGATGTGGCGGTTGCCCGGGCACTGAGCTCGTATCCCAATGTATTTCGTCGCACGGGCTCCATTAGGGTACACTCCCGCCACACTACACCTTTCAACGAGGCTAGCTTGTCAACACCCAGTCTCATGCAGCGCGGTCGTAACGGTGGTGTAGGCCTCCGAGTCGTGGCCGCGCAATGACGCGGCCGCGAGGAAGGTCTGGGATTCTGCCGCTGGGCGTCTTCTTCCCGAGTCCGAGATGTGTTCGATCCTCGTGATAGTAAGAAATGTAGTCCGAGAGGAGTCGCTTCAGATGTCGCTCGTTCAACGCAATCACGTTGTCGAGCAACTCACGCCGACAGCTTCCAACCCAGCGCTCAGCCACTCCATTCTCCCAGGGACTTCCAATCGACGTCTGCACCGGTGTGATCTTCATCGAGTGGATTGCGGCGGGCACCTCAAAACCATACTTTGCGTCATGGTCAAAGATGATGAACCGGTGAGTCGACTGATAAGGAAAAGCTTCGCGCAGCTGCTGGACGATCCAACTGCTGGTCGGATGCCGCGTGACATTGAAGTGCAAGATGCGTTTCCGGTCGTGGCTGATGATGAAGAAGCAGTAGAGCACGTTGAAGGTAAGGGTCGGGACGGTGAAGAAGTCCATCGCCGCGATGACTTCACGGTGATTGCGCAGAAAGGCCTGCCAGCGCTTCGCGGGTTCTGGGTTCCGGGGTGCTCGTCTCATCCAACGGGAGATGGTGGACTCCGACACGTCGGAGCCGAGCATGAGGAGTTCACCGTGAATGCCGGGCGCACCCCAACCTGGATTCTCCGCGACCATTTGGAAGATTAGCTCGCGGATCTGTTTGCAGATTCGCCGGCCACCGCCGACTCGTTTTGGCACGCTCGACAGCGGGACTTTGACTCTTCAGGGAGAGACGATTGGCGGTCGCGGTCTTACCGGAGGAGGTTGGCCCTGGAATCTTGGTGAGAACGCTGGAAGAGCTCCTGTCCGGGGGAGGAACCAGCAGATCAACTTACCGCTGCCGAGTACTGATCCAAGTACTGAATCAGAATCCTGTGGTTGGCTTTGTCGGTTTTTCCACAGGCTGCATGTTCATTCGTCACAGACACCTCTCGCCGTACCGAGCTATCGTTGACCGCCCGGATGTGGACTCTTCGAAATTCAGTTAATTTTCGCCTGGTTGTGACCTGCAAGGCTAGACAAGGGCCAAGTGAGTATTCAAGACTCCTGAGGTGTATGACGTGCATGACGAAACGGACCCTAAGCACTCGGAAGAAAGGTTGCGAACGTCTGAGCTCGGATATCGCCGCCTCTTCGAAACCGCCAAAGATGGAATCCTGATTCTCGATGCGAAGACGGGAAAAATAACAGACGCCAATCCCTTCCTGGTTAGTTTGCTGGGTTACTCTCTCGATGAGTTTATCGGAGCGCAACTCTGGGAGATCGGACCATTCAAAGACATCAAGGAATGCAAGCTCGCCTTTGCCGAATTGCAGGAAAAAGAGTACATCCGATATGAATCTCTCCCGCTTGAAACCAAAGACGGGCGCTCCATTGCCGTGGAGTTTGTTAGCAACGTCTATGCGTTGAGTACTGAAACGCGGGTCATTCAATGCAACATTCGCGACATCACTCAGCGCAAACAGATGGAGGAGGCGCTGCGGCAAAGCGAGGAACGGTTCAGACTAGCACTCCGGAATTCTCCGATTTCGATGTTCAGCCAGGACCGGGATTTGCGCTACACGTGGAGCTACAATTCCCATCTTCAGACGGGCGAAAATCTGGAAAGGACCCTAGACGAACTCCTCGAAACTGCAGAGGCCGCGAGCGATACCAAAGTCCGACGGCAGGTAATGGAAACCGGTGTCGCCGCGCGAGCAGAAATGCAGATCACCTACGGCGGTAGGAAGCACTACTTCGACACAACAATCGAACCGGTTTTGGACCCGGCGGGCGCGGTGATTGGTATCACCGGAGTCAGGATGGATGTCACCGAGATCCGCGAGACAACTGAAGCCTTACGCGAAGCCACGAAAAAGCTCACGGAGGAAAAACTATACCTTGAGCAGGAAATCGATACAGAGCTGGGGTTCGGGGAAATCGTCGGGCGGAGCAAGGCCCTGCAATCCGTAATGGCAAATGTGCGAACAGTGGCGTCCACCGATGCCACCGTGCTGCTGTTAGGTGAAACGGGAACCGGCAAAGACATGGTGGCGCGCGCAGTTCACCGAACAAGCCAGCGCTCCCACGCAAGTTTCATCAAAATGAATTGCGTGGCCATTCCGTCAGGCTTGCTGGAGAGCGAGTTATTCGGCAATGAGAAAGGCGCATTCACGGGGGCGGTCAACAAGAAGATCGGACGGCTCGAACTGGCGGATAAAGGCACACTGTTCCTGGACGAGATCGGCGAGATTCCGCCGCAATTACAACCAAAGCTGCTGAGGGTTCTACAGGATCAAGAATTCGAACGGCTGGGCGGGTTAAAAACGGTGAAGGTGAACTTTCGTCTGATCGCAGCCACGAACCGTGATTTGGAAGAGGCCATGCGAAACAACGAGTTTCGCAGCGATCTGTATTACAGGCTGAGCGTGTTTCCGATCCGCATACCACCGTTACGGGAACGACGGGAGGATATCCCTTTGCTGGTGGAACATTTTGTGCAGAAGTTCTGCTTGCGCATGAAGAAATCGATCACGAGCATTCCGAAGAGAACGATGGATGCGCTGAAGGGTTTCGATTGGCCGGGGAATGTGCGAGAGTTGGAAAATGTTATCGAACGAGCAGTGATTCTCACACAGGGTTCGGTGCTGGTGGCGCCGCTGAACGACATAATGCAGATACAAGAAGAAAGAAGCAAGGGTCAAACTCTGGAAGCAGCCGAACGCGACCACATCGTTCGAGCCATGCGGGAGAGCCATTGGCAAGTCGGCGGGATGAACGGGGCGGCGGGGCGACTGGGGATGAAGCGAACGACGTTGCAATCGAAGCTGAAGCACTTGGGAATCGATCCCCGGTCAGGGAGGCCTTAGCATTAGTTCACCAGGCACCCGAGAGATTCGGATCACATTTTCCAGGTTCGCGCCGTAGCGAGGGCGGAGTCCGGCGATACTGGCTCGTCAAGCGAAAGAATGGGCAGGATTTTGCGTCGGCCAGGTTTCATCCACACCCTGTTTACATCGACGCGGTACAGGTGCGCAAGAAAGGCCGAATGTCCACGGTAGGTTCCGACGCTGCGAAAACGCGTCAGATCTCCTTGCCTCAACACCGCTTCTGATCATCGACTGCAAACTGACTAAACCGTTTTCTATGTAACTGAAAGAGGATAGCAAGAGCCTCCGCTTCTCCTCGTCGTGCGCACTGAATTAGGTCGGTTCGTTTGCGCCACCGCTGAGCACGCGAATCTCCTGTGGGTCTCAGCGCCCGTCAAGAGCAACACTCGGTAATTGTCGAGCCTCGCGATTGTTCCCAAAAAACAAGTCAAGTACTGACTGGACAAAAGAGGATTGGGAGCAGAGCCTTCACGGCCAGGAGGCTTTTCATATTCAACACTCTCTATCGTTGTCCACGCACCATCGCACGTCACGAAAATGGTCCGTTGCATGAAACGAGGCGTCGTTACGAACGGAACCAACGGAATCGGATTCAATTTCACCGGACCGTACAACCCCGCCACTAACTACAACCCCTACGACGTCGCGACCTATACCTACACCCTCAGCCCCCACCTCTTTGGGATAGCGTTCGATGGGACCAACATCTGGGTCTCCAACAGCACTGCCGCCACCGTTACCAAACTGCTGGCCAGCACCGGAGCGACGTTGGGCACTTACACCGTAGGCAACACCCCCGGCTAATGGCGTTCGACGGCGCCAACATCTGGGTCGCGAACCAGACCAGCAACACCGTCAGCAAGCTGCCGGCCTTCTAGCGGGCTGGCTGCGATCGATCAAGACGTTGTACCCAGCGGAATAGCCCGGCTGATCGGCGGAGCGCAACCGGGACCACCGCGCGGACGGTGGAAGTTGTAATGCTCTAGCCAGGGCGAGAGATGCTAATCGCGCGTTCCTCTGAGGCAACGATCTTGTTGCGCCGGTGACGGAAGCTTGAGGCATGGACTTCGTCGGATCGTCCGCAATCTTTAACTCCGCTTTGCTTAGGCCATTGATCAAGCGCTCGATGAATTCCGTCATTTCGCGTCTGGAGGGCCGAAACGCCCTCGTGCCTGTCGAGCGATCACGTTGGTTGATTGGCCGGAAACGGGCTTCTGGGAAATTGTTGCTGAGGCGGCTGGAGTCCGGCGGATTTTGAGTTCCACAGTGGGTTCTGAACGGTTAGGAAAATTCTCTACTGTACTTCTCAACGGGCTACCAGAACTGCAAGTTGCACCGATTTGATCCAAGAGGACCCGTTCTGATCATGGAACTACTACAGTTTCACTACAGTCGCTAGCAGCCTACCCAAAATCGATTTCTGCTTCACCCGGTGGGTCGCTTCAGCGGAATATTCCCCCACAACTCCGACAGATCCCGTACCGTTAACGGAAGGCGAAGACAAAGTCATGGCGTCGCCGAGTGTCTCAGAACTCCTGCCGTTTGTCACTTCCGAAAAGGATTTTGGTTTTTGTTACAGTTCGTCAACCATTACAATTTCATGACGGTGTTTCGAGCGACAGGAAGCTTCACCGGTGTGCCCACGACGATCTCAGCAAAGATTCTCAATGAGTGAAATGGCGATCTAGCGTCAATCGACCAGTGCGCTCCACGGCCCGGAGGAGCAATCACACAGGTATGTGCACCGCCATGCGTAATTGTTTTTGTCCCCCCGCTTATGATAGAGATGAGGGGTGATTTTGTTAAGGGAATTGATACACAGCTTGAGGGCACCAATGCTGATCGCGTTGTTGGCGGGCGTGGCCCTGCAGAACACCAGCGCAGAGGATAATGGTCTCGAGCGCACGCCCGTTCTCGGCTGGAGTAGTTGGAGCTTCCTCCGCCAGCATCCCACGGCAGCCCAAATGAAAGCTCAGGCGCTCGCCCTGCATAATTCCGGATTGCAGAAAACCGGGTACGAATACGTAAACCTCGACGACTTTTGGTATCAGTGTCCGGGACCGCACGGTCCGAACGTCGACCCTAATGGCCGCTGGGTGACAGACTCATCGCGATTCCCGGCCGAGGGAGATACCGATGGCATCAAGGTGGTGGCTGACTACATCCACAGTCTCGGGATGAAGTTCGGAATCTATGTTACGCCCGGCATTTCCAAGCAGGCAGTCAGCCGGAACACGCCGATTAAGGGTACATCGTACACGGCTGCCGAGATTGCGGAACCGTCTGTAAAAGAGAACAACTACAACTGCAAGGGCATGGTCCGCATTGACTACAACAAGCCGGGAGCACAGGAGTATACGAATTCATGGGTAGATATGCTCGCGGCATGGAATATCGATTACATCAAGATTGACGGCATGACAGACAGCAACGCCGATGACGTTAAGGCGGTCGAATGCTATACGGCAAAGCGGGCGGTCCATGGTCCTGGACGTCACGCAGGGGCACCTTACAACCGCTATCGCCCCGACATTGATGAAGTATGCGAATCAATGGGAATTCCCGCCCGACGTCGAATGCTATCGCTGCGAAAAGGGCGGGAAGCTACCCGCTGACCAGTTGGGCCGACGTTGCAAAACGCTTCAACTACGTGGCGGAGTGGCAGCCTTACACTGGTCCCGGCGCTTTCAACGACTATGACTCCATCGAGGTAGGAAATGGCACCAACGACGGGCTGACTCCGGTCGAGCGCCAGACTCAGATCAGCCTGTGGGCGCTTGGATCGGCACCCTTCATCCTCGGCATCGATCTTACTCACCTCGATCCAACGGATCTGCAGAAATATTTGGAGAACTCCGAAGTCCTTGCTGTCGACCAGGATTCGATTGCCGCGAAAAGGGTGCTCAATACCGGCAACCAGCAGGTGTTCGCCAAGAGGGAGTCGAACGGAGACGCGATCGTCGGTTTGTTCAACACCGGCTTGAAGGCACAGGAAGTCTCCGTTCCGACATCCACCGTAGGCCTCCCTGAAAACGAAAGCGGCTATTCCCTACGCGACCTGTGGACCGGCGAGACGAAGAAAACAAGCAGCACCATCAGTGCTGTTGTTCCATCTCATGGGGTCGTCCTGTACCGCGTCACGGGACTTTAAACTACTCGATTGCTGACGACCCAGTCTGGATGGGGTTTCCGGACTTCAAGCGTTCCAGGCTCCGGAATCCTCTCTAGGCCAACCCTGATGTCTCGACAACTGTCGCAACATCGCCATTTCACTCATTGAACGTGTTCTGAGCGAGTCCAACCAATTCTGCTATGGCCGGATTAGAAAACTACACATTTCGAACGCATGTGTGGAAATCAAGAAGGCCAATCTTTACGGGGGTTTCCACGGAGCAATTCTGGACCGGTTTTCTAATACCGCTGCCGTAGAGGTGTGGCGGAACACCTCTTTCGAACGGCCGTGACGCGGTCCTCCGAATGCGCTCATCGAAAGCGGCGAACCCGGTTTTAAAGGTGCTGACAAAAAGTCAACCCGCCATGGCCGGTTCACCGGCTTGTGATCGCATTGCATTCGCCTAATGCTCCTCTCGAAACCGGACTGCGCATGTGCCCTCCGGAGAAAAGCCGGGATAGTGACCCCCTTCGCTGCCGAGCAGTCCGTTCTCTGCAGTCCGGTTTGCGTGCGAATAATCGCGAAATACGGGCATGTTTCGCGCGAAACATGCCAATTTTTCGCAATATTTGCAATCCCGCGAGTTTCAGAGACTTGCTTTGAACAATCTCCCGCACTTCAGCGGCTGGCGGAGAGCAATCGTGGTCTCGTTTCAACCCTTCTAAAGCATGCGCGTCATGTTTGAGCCACACGTCGGATACGCAAACAGCATGTGCTTTAAATCGGTGGCTCGCATCCCAGAACGGATGGCAAGAGCGAAGAGATTGATGACTTCACCAGCTTCGCCCCCTAGAATATGAGCACCCAGAATGCGGTCCGTGCCTTCTTCAATGAGCACTTTGTAGGCGGAATATGTTTCCGCAACCCGCCGAGATGAATACCAGGTCGAGGTCATCTCCTTCTTGACCCTGAACTTAAGGCCTTGCTCATGTGCCCCGCGTTCACTGAGACCGACAGCAGACAGCGGGGGAATCGTGAAGACGA
>Ga0182015_10001976_pt1 | contig 25775 bp, 29 predicted proteins | sample 712P3MmetaG_FD_120478 | JGI IMG/M metagenome (GOLD analysis project Ga0182015, IMG submission 120478) | Permafrost microbial communities from Stordalen Mire, Sweden - 712P3M metaG | ecosystem: Environmental > Terrestrial > Soil > Wetlands > Permafrost | place: Sweden: Stordalen | collected...
AGTTCTCAGGCCGCACCCGCAGCCAAGCCTCCGGTCCACCATCCGGCGGCGGCGGGTGCTCCGACAGCGATCATCGACACCACGGTAGGAAAGATGACATGCACCCTCTTCCCAGACAAAGCGCCTATCGGAGTCGCCAACTTCATTGGTCTCGCCACCGGCACCAACGACTGGACGACGGTGAAAGGAGTGACCAAGCACGGCGTTCCACTCTACGATGGCACGATTTTTCATCGCGTAATTCCCGGTTTCATGATTCAGGGGGGCGATCCGGCCGGCGACGGAAGCGGCGACCCGGGATACAAGTTCAAGAACGAGGTTTCCTCCGACCTGCTGTTCGACAAGCCGGGCCGTCTCGCCTATGCCAACTCCGGTCCCGACACGAACGGTTCGCAGTTCTTCATCACCGAGTTGCCAACGCCGCACCTCAACGGAAGCTACACCATCTTCGGCCAGTGTGACGACGCCACAGTCACACTGGTGAAGGAGATCGCGCGCATGGCCACCGACCCCATGAACAACCGCCCATTCCGGCCGGTGAAGATTACGCACATCACAATTACTCACGCGTCCGCCGCGGCGGCCAAACCGGCGACGACCGTGAAGAAGGCAGCCCCGGCTCCGGCGAAACCATCGCCCACGCCGAATTAGCCCGCGGCCAAGACAGCTTTGGCCCGCCACCAACGACGAGCGACAACGCCAACTTTGAAAGGAACTCATGACCCGCCAACCCGGACTCTATGCCACGTTTGAAACCAGCGAAGGCAACATCGTTTGCCGCCTCTTCGACAAAGAGGCGCCCAAAACCGTAGCCAATTTTATGGAGCTCGCAGAAGGCAAGCGCGAGTGGACCCATCCCTCGACGCGCAAGAAATCCAAAGACCCGTTATATGACGGAACGATTTTTCATCGTGTGATCCCCGACTTCATGATCCAGGGCGGCGACCCGCAAGGCACCGGCATGGGAGGCCCCGGCTACCAGTTCGAAGACGAAACCAAGGGCTCGCCCCACAAACTGGACAAGGCGGGAAAATTGGCCATGGCCAATGCCGGTCCCAACACCAACGGCTCACAGTTCTTCATCACGGTCGCGCCCACGACTTGGCTGACCGGAAAACACACTATTTTCGGCGAGGTCATCGAGGGCCAGGATGTGGTACAGAAGATTTCCGAAGTCCCGCGGGGCCGCCAGGATAAGCCGAACAAGGATGTGGTGGTGAAGAAGGTAACGATCGAGCGGATATGAGCCGGCAATCCGCTCCGATTCGTTGACTTGCCCCACACGCCCACGTAGGATTCTTCTCCAGTGATCGGGCAAACTATCTCGCACTACCGGACGGTTGAAAAGCTCGGCGGTGGCGGCATGGGGGTGGTCTATAAGGCGGAAGACCTCAAGCTCCGTCGCTTCGTGGCTCTGAAATTTCTCCCTGACGAAGTCGCCAAAGACCCTCAGGCGCTGGCGCGTTTTCAACGCGAAGCCCAGGCAGCTTCCGCGTTGAACCATCCCAACATCTGCACCATCTACGAGATTGACGAGCAGGATGGCCAGGCCTTCATCGCCATGGAGTTCCTGGACGGCCTCACGCTGAAGCACGCCATTGGTTCGCGGCCCATGGACAATGACACGCTGGTAAACCTGGCGATTGAAATCGCCGACGCGCTCGACGCCGCCCACGCGGAAGGTATTGTTCACCGTGACATCAAGCCGGCGAATATCTTCGTGACCAAACGCGGCCACGCCAAAATCCTCGACTTCGGCTTGGCGAAAGTTGGAGCGGGCAGGGGCGCACAAAAACCGTCTGCCGATAATTTGCAAACGATGGACGACGCCCACCTTACCAGCCCAGGCACGATGCTGGGCACCGTGGCCTACATGTCGCCGGAGCAGGTGCGGGGCCGCGACCTGGATGCCCGCAGCGATCTGTTCTCGTTTGGCGCCGTCCTGTATGAGATGGCGACCGGCGACGTTCCCTTCCACGGAGAGAGCTCGGCGGTGATTTGCGAGGCCATCATGAATCGCGCACCGGTGCCAATCGTGCGGCTGAATCGCGACGTTCCTGCCAAGCTGGAAGACATCATTAACAAAGCCTTGGAGAAGGACAGTAATCTGCGTTATCAGCACGCCTCGGAGATGCGCAGCGACCTGCAGCGTTTGAAGCGGGACACGGACTCAGGGCGTAGCCCGTTGTTAGTGGATTCGGGAAGCTCGGCGCGCTCCATGGGCCCGGCAAGTTCAGGCCAGCGCAGCGCGGTCGCCGAGAGTAGCCCTACCGCCGCTGTTGCGCCGAAACGTTCTTACGGAAAAATCGCGCTGGTTGCTGCTGCGGTTGCGATCGTGGCGCTGGCCGCCGTCGTCTTCTGGCAAACACGGCATCAAACTGCGCCTGCCGCGAGCTCTGCCGGTCCCAAAACCCTCGCAGTCCTCCCCCTGCAAAACCTGGGAGGGGACAAGGATCTGGATTTTCTTCGCCTTGCCCTGGCCGACGAAATTGCCACTTCGCTCAGTTACGTTCCGTCGCTTTCCATCCGTCCGTTTGCGACGACCAGCAAGTACGACTCTCCCACGCTCGACTTGCAGGAGGCCGGTCACGCCATGCACGTGACGGACGTAGTCACCGGACACTTTCTGAAAGAAGGCTCCCAGCTCCAGATCACGCTGGAAGCGATTGACGTGGAGAACAACCGCACTGTGTGGCGCGATACCATGACCGTCGCCGCGCCCGATATGATCGCCCTGCGAGGGCAGATCACTGCCAAGGTTCGTCAGGGTCTTGCCCCCGCTCTGGGCGGGGGCACAAATTCGTCGGAAGGCGCAACGCGTCCGAAAAACGAAGAGGCTTACGATTTATACCTGCGCAGCATCGCGCTGCCGCACGATCCGCTTCCCAACAAAGACGCCATCGCCATGCTGGAGCGGGCGGTTGGGCTGGACCCCAACTACGCCCCCGCGTGGGGCGCGCTGGGGCTTCGCTACCATTACGATGCGGCTTACTCGAACGGAGGTGACGCAGCGTTCCAGCGTTCTAACAGCGCATTCGAACGGGCGCTGGGTCTCGATCCGAACCTCGTCAGCGCAGCGAGCCAACTAATCACGACTCGCGTCGAAAGAGGGGAGATCGTCAAGGCCTACCAGGCCGCGAAGGCGCTGGTGACGGCGCATCCGGAGAATGCGAATGCGCACTTCGCGCTGGCGTACGTGCTGCGCTACGGCGGAGCGGTCGAGGAATCGGCGCACGAATGTGACACGGCGCTCGCGCTTGATCCGGGAAATTACACCTTCCGCTCCTGCATATTTGCCTTCGACCAATTGGGCAACTATGCGAGGGGGGCGGAATTTGTTCAGTTGGATGCGGGATCGGTTTACGCAGAGGACAACATGATGCGGCATTACCTGCGCGAGGGAAATGTGGTGCGGGCAAAGGAAATCGCGGCGAAGCTGAAGCCGAAGATTGTGGGGTGTCTCAGCGATTCGCCGGCACCGAACCAGGCCGCCCTCGATCGGCAAGCGGAAGCCGCGATTTTGGCCGATCCTGACCCTGAACCGCATTACGTGCTTGCGCAAGACTTCCTCTTCTGCGGCTACAAAGAAATAGCTCTGGAGATGATCAAGAACGCCATCGACCATCACTTCTGCGCCTACTCAGGGTTGCAGAACGATTCGGCGTGGGCAAAGCTGAGGGGTATGCCGGAGTTTGCGGAGCTGGTCTCGGCGGCGAAGAAATGCCGGGATGACTTTATGGCGGAGAGAGACAAGTAAGGCGAGACGCGGAAGATTTCGGAGCGGGTTCGGGAAGGGCACGACTTCAGTCGTGCCGTCGAGCGTTGAAAATACGTCCGCGCTTCAGCGCCGGAGGTAAGCTTTTGATTTGCGCGGCGAATTCCTCCGCGACTTCTTCCCGCCAATCTCTTTCTCGTCGACATCGGCCGCTGCATTCCAGTCGCTAAGGCTGCCGGTCGGACCGACGATATCGCCGATAATGTGCGCCATCCCAACCATACACCCAAGCCAACTCGCGGCACGCTTCGCTCGTGCCACCGGTACGATTTCAGCCAGAGGCTTTCTCAAATGGGTCACTCGAATCGGTTGGCGCGTCTTGCGCACCTGCTCGAAGATTGCCGAGTACTTAGCCCTAAATTCGGAAATGCCGATTTCTTTCATTCAGACTATATTCTTACCATGAGGCGAAGAGCGCGTAACATTAGAAAAGAGCAATCGCGGCGCGAGGACAGCTATGAAGTTGCCATGCGCCGATTTCTTGCGCGTAAGACTCTTCCGAAAACCGGAGGGCCGCTACCTTTTCGCGTGAAGAGACGCATGACGGTGCCCGTAGGCATCAGCCTTAGGTCTCGAATAGTTCCTCCAGCTGATCCTCGTAAAGCTCGATGGGCCGACGCGTTATCCCAACTCCTTTTTCGATCATGATCTCGACGATTTGGTCCCCTTCGAATAAGATCACGGGAACAGCCCCCATCTTGATGGATTCCTGTTGTGCAGACTTAGTGAAAGTGGAGGTCGTGAAGAAATATCCTTGCTCGTACTGGCCTTGGATCGCTCCTCGGAATTCCCGTACCTCCTTCGGACCGACAGAGTTCTGCCAGCGTTTGCACTGGAACGCAGCCCTGATCACTGCCAAGCCGACTCGTAGCTGCCCATGTCCGTCGATGCCTCCATCCCCGCTCTTGCCCGTGACCTCTGTCTTCTGAAATCCGTAGCCCTTCAACAAAGTCTCGGCGAATTTCTCGAATTGACCTGGCGACAGGTCTAGCAGCTTATTCAAAACCTTCTGCTTGAAAGATGCCCGGTAGTCGTCACTCACATCCTCCAAGTTTAGATTGCTAGGGTAAAGAGGCTCGGCATGGTGTCCCGCACGCTCGGGGCTGACATCGGGCGCGGCTGAGCCCACCAGGATCGGCGAAATTCTGGCCCCGCTAACTTTCACAGATAAGTCGTTGCTGTCGGCTATCCTGTCGCGGCCTCTGGCTGTTATGGACCATACTCCATGCCCTGCGCTCGCGAGTTCGCCCTTCGAAACGAGAGCCTGCCTGGCCCACTGAATCCGGTTCGTCCATTTGTTAGATCCGCTTGGCAGCGTCTGGGAAAGGTCGGCGTCCGTAAGCTGCCTGAACTGTTTTGTAACCTCCTCATAGACATCCTTCGCGCGAGCTTCACCTCCGAGCGCAGCCACAGCGCGAAGAAGAGGTATTTCTATTTCCCATTGTTGCGGAAACATAGACTTTGAGTCCTCGTACTCGACTACACCCCAATCACCCCACACAACTCCTTCACTGCCGCCGCGCTCTTATCCAGCCCAGCTTTCTCTTCCGCAGTCAGTTTGATCTCGATGATCTGCTCGATCCCCTTCGCGCCTAGCTTCACCGGAACGCCAACGTAGAGGCCGCTGATCCCATACTCACCCTGCAAATATGCAGCGCAGGGCAGAATTTTTTTCTTGTCTTTCAGGATCGCCTCGACCATCTCCGTCGCCGCCGCCGAGGGCGCGTAGTAAGCCGAGCCGGTCTTCAGATACTTGACGATTTCCGCGCCGCCGTCGCGTGTGCGCTGCACCAGGGCTTCGAGCCGGGATTTCTCGATTAGCTCTGTGATCGGAATGCCCGCGACCGTGGAATAGCGCGGCAGCGGAACCATGGTGTCGCCGTGGCCGCCGAGCACGAAGGCCGTGACATTTTCCACGCTGACTTTCAGCTCATCGGCGATGAACGCACGGAAGCGCGCCGAATCGAGCACCCCCGCCATGCCAACCACGCGCTCGCGCGGAAATCCGCTGAGCTTGTAAGCCGCCTGGGCCATGGCATCCAGCGGGTTCGACACAATGATCAAAATGCAGTTCGGTGAATATTTCACCACTTCGCCCACCACCGCCTTCATGATGCCGTAATTCGTGTTGAGCAGATCGTCACGGCTCATGCCCGGCTTGCGCGGAATGCCGGCGGTGATGACGACGATGTCGGAATTCGCCGTGTCTTTGTAGTCGTTCGTGCCGGTGATGTAAGAGTCGCGCTTCTCGATTGGCATGGCCTCAAGCAAATCGAGCCCCTTGCCCTGCGGTATGCCTTCGATGATGTCGATGAGCACAACGTCGGCCAATTCTTTCGAAGCGATCCAGTGAGCCGCCGTCGCGCCTACATTGCCGGAACCTACGATCGTTACTTTCTTACGCATGAATGAATCCTTTCAGGAAAAATTGTTAATCGGGCGATCTGGTGATTGTGCGATTGAAAAACAAGAGTGGCGCCATTTCGCCAGCGCCGCGACAATCGCCCGACGACCCAATCACTAAATCGCAAAATGGCCCTACACCAGCACTGCCGCACCCATGTTTTCGACGATGCAATCCGCGAACTCGCTGGTCTTCACTTTAGTTGCGCCTTCCATTAGGCGCTCAAAGTCATAGGTGACTTTCTTCTGCAGAATGGTGCGCTCCAGGCTTCCCTCGATCAGATCGGCGGCCTCATTCCATCCCAGGAAGCGAAACATCATCACACCCGAGAGCAGCACTGAACCGGGATTGATCACGTCTTTATCCGCATACTTCGGAGCCGTGCCGTGCGTCGCCTCGAAGATCGCGTAGCCGTCGCCAATGTTCGCGCCCGGAGCGATGCCCAGCCCGCCCACCTGCGCCGCGCAAGCGTCCGAAATGTAATCCCCGTTCAGGTTCGGGGTCGCCAGCACGGAATACTCATCCGCTCGGGTCACCACCTGCTGGAAGATAGAATCGGCAATCCGGTCGTTAATCATTATTTTTTTCTTCCACTGGCCTTTGCCGTGGGTGGCGTAGATGCGGTCGAGCACCTCTTTCACTTCCTGCTCTACGGCCTGGCGAAAGGCGGGCGGAGCAAATTCCATGCCCGGCTCAACCAGTTCGGCATTCTGCGCCACTGTCAGATTCGAATTCTTGTCTTTGTTGTCGACGATCCAGCTCTCCCGCTCCGTGACCACCTTGTCGCGAAATTCTTCGGTCGCAAGCTCGTATCCCCACTTGCGGAATGCTCCCTCGGTAAACTTCTGGATGTTACCCTTGTGCACCAGCGTCACACTTTTACGGCCGGTCTCAAGCGCGTGAAGAATCGCCATGCGAACCAGGCGCTTGGTTCCGGTCACAGAAATCGGCTTGATGCCAACACCGGAATCCAACCGGATCTGCTTCTTGCCGCCTTTCAGCATGTCCTGGTTGAGAAACTCAATCAGCTTCGCGCATTCCGCAGTTCCCTCTTCCCACTCGATGCCAATGTACACATCCTCAGTGTTCTCACGGTAGATGACCACGTCCATGCGTTCGGGATGCTTCACCGGGGACGGCACGCCCTTGTAGTACTTCACTGGACGCACGCAGCAATAGAGATCCAGAATCTGCCGCAGCGCAACATTCAGAGAGCGAATGCCGCCGCCCACCGGCGTAGTCAGCGGACCCTTGATGGCAACCCGAAATTCGCGAACGGCGGCAACGGTGTCATCGGGGAGCCAGGTATCGAACTTTGCCTTCGCTTTCTCTCCGGCGAAAACCTCATACCACGCGACACGACGCTTGCCCTTGTACGCTTTCTCTACCGCCGCATCGAACACGCGCAGCGACGCCTTCCAGATGTCGCGCCCGGTTCCGTCGCCTTCAATAAACGGGATGATTGGATTATCCGGTACTTCGTACTTTCCCTCTGTATAGCCGATCTTCTTTCCATCGGACGGTACCGCCGCGCCGTTATAAGAGCCCGCCATTCCCAGCCTCCCTATTGCGTTTCGCACAGCATTTGGAAAACCTTTTATTATAGAGAATCCCCCGGAACCGCACACGAACTTAAAGCTTATTGTGCGTGTTTGTGCCATAATTCCGTAAGCTAGCAGAACATCGCCAGGCTTAACCGGAGGTCCTCAATGGCGCACCGCGGCTGTCCTGCTCGATGGTTTGGAGTATTCGCCTTCTTCTGCCTCATGTTCTCGAACGCCGCCTTCGCCAAGAACAATCCGAGTTACACACAGTTGGGTCATGACATCAGCATAGGCCCGAACGATCAAGTCGGCGATGTCACCTGCGTTGCCTGCAGCATTCGCATTCGAGGCCAGGTCGCCGGCGATGCCACAGCCGTTGGAGGCAGCATTGTTCTAGAAGATCAAGCGCAGGTCACCGGTGACGTCACCGCCGTCGCGGGCGACGCTCGGCTCGACCAAGAGGTGAAAGTTGCTGGCGACGTTACCGTCGTTGGCGGCGAACTCCGCCGCGACCCGAAGGCCAGCATCTCGGGCGATGTAACCTCCGTGGGCGGACGCGTCTGGGTCGTACCCATCCTTCTGGTACCGTTCGTGATCCTTGGTCTGCTTGTCGCCCTCATAATCTGGATCGCTCAGCGGATGCGGCGGCCTTCGCTCCCTCCCGTGCCGGCGTAAAGGTGGAGATCAAGAAATAGCCGATCACCACCGTCGCGTCCCAAAGGACTTACGCACACCGACTGTCATATACCGCCCCCAGGGTCCGTTATTGCCCAGATCGGCCACTCCCAGATTGGTGTCGCGCGCGCCCAGGCGATCGAACAGAAAGTGCTGGGTTACGCGAAACTCAAATCCTTTCGCGATTAGAATTCCGACTCCCCACGAGTGCTCGACGCCAATCGCATCCGGAGACCAGGTATAAAGGGTCTGCGGGATGGTCTTGCCAAACAGGAACGAAGGCGCTCCAAACACCATGAACCGCCGCAACTCGCCCCGGCCAAAGGGACGCACTTCGAGCATTCCAGATAGCATATAGCGCGCAAACATGCTGCAGGGTGCGTTCACGCCGCCGTACTGGCCCGCGTTGCCGGCGCAGAGGTTGGGGTCTATTTCGTTGTGCGGAGGCGCCAGATCCAACTGCCCCCATCCCCAAAACATATCGCGCGGAAAGAACATTCGTTGCTCGGCTCCGCTGTCCGGCGAAGCACTCACAGGCGGGGCGCTCTGCGCTCTACCCAAGACCGAAATCAGTACCGGAAATGCAAAAATCCACGCCAATGTTTTCATCCAGCCTCCAAAAAGTATGCCTTGCCTGGGAATCAACGGTCGGCGCGGCACGCCCAATAATCCCGTCTTCCATGCCTTGCATGGGATCATCCGCCAACGGGTCCACGGAGCGGAACATTGTAACCTGTTACCCCGAATACTTTCGGGGTTCTGGTTAACCAGGACGCTAACCGTCAAACGAACGCATGCCGTTCTGGTAAACCACACTTCCAGAAATCCATATCTAGGATTCTGATTTATCCCATCCATAGAATTGCTGCGGCAGCGGAAAAGGCTGCAAGGACTTGCAACATAAGCACCTAGGGTTTGGCTGGCGGATTGCTGATCTTTCCATACCGGAAACCGGAGCCCATATGCCACAAGAAGTATCCGTCTCCTATCAAGCGATCAAAAGCAAGGTCTACCGGTTAATTGACGCCTTGGTCGTGGGCGAGAAGTCGGAATCCGACGTCCAGGAATCGATCCGCCGTTGGTGGGACCTCATTCATCCTGCCGACCGCCCGGTTGCTCAGAAGTATCTGCTCGCCGTTCTGGAGCACTCCTACTTGGCCGTCGATGCCATCGAGGAAGGCCTGATGGACGCAACTGATAAGGAGGCATTCCGGCCTGCTGAGTCACCCAAGACCTTAAGGCTGGTCGGCAGAATGGTGAAGCAGAACGCCCGGCAGACAACCCTCAGCCCTACTGTCTGAGCCAGGGCGACCTCAGACCGTGCTCCAGCGAACGATTGCTACTTCCCTGCGTTCCAAAAGACATAGATTTTACATTTGCCGGGTTGCGCGTCCTCATCGGCCCCGTTATTCTCAATTCCAGCGGTTTCAGGAGTGACAAATGAGACTTTCTTGCCTGCAAATGCTCGTTAAAGTTCGTGGTTATCTTCTGTTTGGAGCCTTGCTGATTATGGCTGGATCTTTATTCGCTGCCGCGGGAATCTACAGCTTCACGCTTAACTCCATCGATGGCAAACCCGCGCCATTGGCCGACTATAAAGGCAAAGTGGTTCTCGTGGTCAACGTGGCCAGCCAGTGTGGCTACACTCCCCAATACAGCGCGCTGGAGGCGACTTACGAAAAGTATAAAGGTCAGGGATTCGTCATCCTCGGCTTCCCTGCCAACAATTTCGGCGCCCAGGAACCGGGTACCAACGAAGAGATTAAGACCTTCTGTACTCGCAAGTACAGCGTGACTTTCCCCATGTACGCGAAGATTTCGGTCAAAGGTCCCGACCAGGCTCCGCTCTACGCCTATCTGACCAAAGACACCGGAGCCGGTATCACCGGCGACATCAAGTGGAACTTCACCAAGTTTCTGGTGGACCGCAACGGAAAAGTCGTTCAGCGTTTCGAATCGGCGGTCACCCCGGATTCGACGGAAGTGGTCTCGGCGATTGAAAAGCAGTTGAAGCCGTAATCCTGTGCCAGCCTGTGTCGAGCGGGTTGAGCGAACGGCCACACCGCTGCCGTACTTGGGCGCCGAAGGGAAAACACCGGTGCTGCAATACCACTATTAAGTGGAAGACTTGTCGGCGATCGCGGGCGTGACCTGGTGGCATTCTTGCTTTGCCTGCTCGTTCGCGATCGATTAGCGTTAACCCGCCTAACCTGCTTTTTGCCGCTGGTAATATCTCCGGGCCTTGTCGCGGTTGCCACAACTCTTCATGTCGCACCAACGGCGCCTATGGTTCTTGGTTTTGTCCAAGAACAGCCAAGAGCAGGTCTCGGACGCACACTGCCGCACGTAGCCGATTTCCTCGCCAATGAGCAACTCCGCCGCCGCTCGGCTCACTGGCCAGAGCATCGAGTCCAGGTTGCTTTCCGGTTCGATCCATTCCCGGGTAAACCGCCGGTTGGCGTTGACGAGTTGGGTGTGTCGCGCTGCCTGGCGGACAGCCTTGTTGAGGATCGCGAGGGCCGTACTCGGTATCGCCCGTCGCTGCGCGACCGCCGAGAAGATGTCGTAAATCGTGTCGCGGAGCCGTATCGAGGTGCGCAGCGTGATCAGGGCGTTGCCAGGCGCTTCGGAAGTCAGATGACGCAGGCGTTCCGCAGTCCTTGCGGTGATCACACCGGCCTCTTCTCCCCACTGCAGAAGCCGTCCATAGTCGGTGAGCAGTTCCCGGGGATGGTCACTGATGCGGTCGTCGACGGTGTCGGCGAAATCCAGACAGGGATTTCCTCCTGTGAACTCGAACGGCGATTTCGGCCGGGGTGTTGACATCCGCTTTGTCAGCTTACACTATTATCTATAACCATCAATATTACCTTGACAAGTTATATTCTACGTCGTTAGCATATGACCAGTAAAGGTTATTTTGGCGGTGATGTTTAAGACACGCTGAGTGAACATCCATCTCAGGTAATCGGTCCAGATGCCACTCTTGGTAAACCATCGTCAGAGCACAATCTGAATGTTGGGCAACTTGTATCACAGAGAGCGCACCAAATGCCTAAAGTTGAAATCAAACATCCCGACAAGGTGGCGTCGACGGGTTCATATTCGGCAGGGGTGGAGATCGACGGCTGGCTTTTCATTAGCGGACAGGGGCCACTGGACCTGCAGACCGGAGCCGTGGTCCGCGGATCGATTGAAGAAGAGACCCGATTGACGCTTAACCACATCGGAAAAGTCCTGCAGAGCGCTGGCTACAGCTTCGCTGACGTAGTGAAGTGCACTTGCCACCTCGGAGACATTCAAGATTTCGGCAGATTCGACAGAGTGTACTCTGAGTTCTTTCCCGGGATCCGTCCCGCGCGCACCACCGTACAATCGGGGCTGGGAGACGAAATCAAAGTTGAGATCGACGCCATCGCACGGAAGACGCGGTAATCCCGTGGATCGACATGGTCGCACGAAATGATGGCAACGTATTTTGCTTCCGAGAAACGTAGCGCGTCTTCGGGCTCTTCTAGGAGGTGAATGCATAAAAGTTTTTGCGAGGCCGAGCTGAGGATCGCCTGATCTAATTTTCGAGGTGCAACATGCAATTGAAACCCTTCCTGCTGGACATGTGGCTAGACACCTACGAGCACGACATCGAATTCAACCTGGCCGCAAGCGAAGGACCGCACTGGACCCTGAATGAGATCCTGAGTCTCGCTAGTGAGGAGGAGCGGCAGCGCTTCCTGAATCACAACTTGGTCTACAGCCGCCCAGCAGGAGCCGAGGGCTTACGCGCAGCAATCGCCGATATGCAGGATGTTAATGTCGACACTGTCCAAGTCGTAACCGGCGCCTCTGAGGCACTTCTCGTTCTGATGTGGCTGGCCGCGGAGCCCGGAGCCAATGTCATAATCCCTCAACCAGGCTATCCGCCCTTTTCCGCTCTACCCGAATCCCTCCGAATCGAGACTCGCTACTACGCTGTTCGGAAGGAGAACGACTTCCGTTTCGATCTCGATGAGATCAAGCAACTGGCGGATCGAAATACAAAGCTGATTCTGATCAACAGTCCCCACAATCCCACTGGCGCAACGATTAGCGATGCCGAACTGGACAGCTTGCACGAGTTCACAGCGTCTCGTGAAATTCAACTTGTTAGCGATGAGGTGTACCACCCTATCTATCATGGACAGGCAACAAGATCGGCTTCCCGTCTGCCGCATGCGACCGTCATCCATGATTTCTCGAAAGCTTTCCCTTTATCCGGAGTGCGGACCGGTTGGATGATCGAGCACGATCCCAAGCGCCGCGAACTCTACTGGAATGCGCGCACCTATTTTTCCATTTCAAACAATACTGCCGGAGAAATGCTGGCAGAGACTGCAATGCGCCACCGGGATATCGTCCTCGGGAAAACGCAGGAAACCGCAACTCAGAATCTTCGGCAGCTTGCCTCCTTCATGTCCGAGCATCGTGAGACGCTTGGCTGGATTCCTCCTAGTGGCGGACTGACCGCTTTTCCATGGCTAGTCAGTGGTGAGAACAGCCGCGCCTTTTGCCAGGCGGCTGCGGAACAGGGCATTCTGCTCGCCCCCGGGGATTGTTGGGATGCGCCCTCACATTTTCGCCTCGGGTTCACGGCGATGACCGACAAATTTCCCGACGCGTTAGACCGGCTTGAGGAATTCGTCAAGAGTTGGTCAGCGGCGAACATGGTGAGACCGTGACGAAGTCTACTGGCGTGTCGCTCCGCTTGTTGTTCCTTGCGCTGCCAACAACTTCATAGGTCCTTCGGCAAGGAAAGAACGTGGGCCGAAAGATGGACAGCATCGCTTCTTGCGCATGCCGTTGTGAGGACACAGCAGATGCCGAGCAAGGGCGGATTCCCGTAATATTTTAGCCAGTAGCTCCCCGCTCACAACTGCCGTAACATAAATCCAGCAATGCAACGATGTCAGCTTGGCAGATGAAGACACTTCTCTGGACACATCTCAGGCACCTCCGGCTTACTCACATCGGCTTGGCCGCAGTCTGCCTCAGCCTGCCCTGCCCCGCGGCCGCTCAAACCCAGCCCACCAACGGCACAACCACTCGGCCCATGCCGGCCTCCGCCTACAAGCTCATTGAGGTGAAGGTGACCGGCAGTAAGCGCTTTACCCAGGACCAGGTCGCAATCGCCAGCGGACTGCCGGTTGGGACAACTGCCCGGGATGAGGACTTCCGCAAAGCCGCCCGCCACCTGGGTGAGAGCGGAGCCTTCGACAAGATCACTTTCACCTACACTTACTCGTCGGCCGGGACCAGGCTTACGTTTCAGGTGACCGATAGCGATAAGTTTGTTCCCGCGCGCTTTTCAGACTTCGTCTGGTTCTCCGGCGAAGATCTGCGGCAAAAGGTGCACGAACGCGTTCCTCTTTTCAACGGGGAATTGCCAACCAGTGGGCGCCTGCCCGATCAGGTATCCGATGTTCTCCAGGCCTTGTTGGTGGAAAATGCCATCCCCGGCCACGTCGACTACGTGAAGACCACCGGCAAGGGCCAGTTGGAATCGATCGACTACAGCGTCTCCAACGTCATTATCCGAATCCATCACGTCGAGTTCACCGGTTCACGAGACCCCGAGTTACCCTTGCTGCAGGCTGCCGCCGAAAAACTTTCCGCTCGGGAATATTCCCGACCGCTCTTGAATTCCTTCATCGAGCACGCGCTGCTCCCCATTTATCACGAGGGCGGTTACCTGAAGGCCGCGTGCGCTCCGCCGCAAGTCAAGGTCGTCAAACCGGCTGCCTCGGAAGTGAGCGACAGCAGACTCGAAGAAACGCTCGTGGATGTTACCTTTCCCGTTACTCCCGGCACTCCGTACAAACTCGTCCATTGGGAGTGGTCGGGCAACCAGGCGATTCCGACCGACGCACTGCAGCCGCTTCTCCATGTCAAGATCGGGCAAATGGCAAACACTGTTCAGCTGGAAGATGACCTGCGAGCCGTCCAGACGCTCTATAGTTCGCGCGGATACATCCTCGCCACGGTCAAGGCCAACGCCGAATTCGATGACGTCGCCGGAAGCGTCGATTACCACCTGGTCGTTAACGAAGGTTTTGTCTACCACATGGGCGAACTCGCGTTTCGCGGCATCGACAATAATCTGGAGGCCAGGCTACGCACCGCCTGGAGACTACGTCCCGGCGATGTGTACGACGCCAGCTACCTCCAGCAGTTTCTCCCGCTGGCCAGAAAGCTGCTCCCGGCTAACATGGATTGGGATGTTTCCACCCACGTGACCGCCATCGCTCGCGACAAGACGGTAGACGTCGACCTGCAATATACGGCCAAAGCCACGCGGTGAACCGTGAGCTTCTCGTCACTTTCCCGGGGCACGCTCAGCGATCAGCGATAGACTAGATTTGTAGCGCCGCCGTCCCGGCGCAGAGGAGAACGCGGAATGAATCGTAGTTCGTGGTGCTTCGCAGTAATGGCAACGTTTATCTTTTCAATCACGGCAGTTCTCAATCTTTCCGCCCTGGCCGGCGGCAAGCAGACCTTCACCGGCGAGGTCGGGGACTCCATGTGCGGCCGAAAGCACATGGAAGACGAACCCGCGGCAGAATGCACTCGCGCCTGCGTGGCGCACGGCTCCAAGTACGCACTCATCGTCGGCGACAAAATTTACACTCTGGATACCACCGACAAGACGGCTCTGGACACGCTCGACAAGCAGGCCGGCAAACAAGCCATGGTGACCGGCTCTTTGGACGGAGACACCATCACGGTCACTTCGGTTGCCGCTAAGTGAAGGGCAGCCCGCGGCCCGGCCGTCGGGATGTTCGGAAAAACGAAATCCAAGAACACTCTTGCGCAACGCGCCAAACATTGTGATACAGTAGTCCCGTTTTTGCCCGGCAGCCCTCCCCAAGAAGTGATCCGGGCATACGGCGGGGACCGCGCCAGCGGCTTCCCGCCATTTTTCTTCCTACTCCAGTGAAATTCATATTTCCTTTACAACCCATTGTGTTAAATTGTGCATTCTCCATCTCAATAATTTTCGTGCCGGAGGCTACAGCGTTGGGCAAAGACATGGTTCCCAAGCGGATGTTCTTCACCAAAGGAGTCGGGAAACACCGCGAGCGGTTGACATCCTTCGAGCTGGCCCTGCGCGACGCCGGCATCGCGGCGCAGAACCTGGTTCGCGTCTCTTCTATCTTTCCTCCCAATTGCAAGATGCTGGCTCGCAAAGAGGGCGTGAAGTACCTCAACCCCGGTGAAGTCGTCTTCGCCGTCGTGGCCGAGAACTCCACTCACGAAGCCCATCGCCTGCTCGCCTCCTCGATCGGCGTAGCCATTCCTTCCGACCGCAACACTTACGGATACCTCAGCGAGCACCACTCCTTCGGTGAGACCGAAGATGCTGCGGGCGAGTATGCCGAAGAACTAGCCGCCGAAATGTTGGCCACCACCCTGAACGTCGAGTTCGACCCCGACCGCTCCTGGGACGAGAAAAAGCAGATCTACCGGCTGTCGAACAAAATCGTGCGCACAGCGAATGTGACCCAGTCGGCCGTCGGCGACAAGCGCGGCTTGTGGACCACCGTGATCGCCTCGGCCGTGCTGATTTTTGATTAGAACGTAGATCCGGGACTGGAACTTGGACAGGTTGGGAAGGGCACGACAGCACCGCGGAAAAAGTTACGAATGTGTGGATCACCGTGGAAGAGCGGCCCTTCAGGGCCGCATTAGCCGACCTAGAATTAGGGCTTCGGCCCCTGCTGGGCAACGAGTCGCCAGCCAAAAGGTAACAAAGTGGTCAGGCATGCATTTCATTGAAAACACGTGAGTTACTACCGTTGTTCCGCGCTCCCGAGGCAGAATATGCGCTTCCTGTGCTATACTTATACTTTAGTAACCGCTTGCCCTCCCCAATGTAATCTTCCGTTAACAGTCTTCCCGTATCATAAGACCTGTTAGCAATCACCCGATTTAGACCCGAGGAGTAGTAGTGGACAACGATACCCGTAGACAAAAGCAGCAAGCACTCATGACCGAGTTGCTGGAAAGGAAGATCCGCCTGCACGCGCAGCATCTTTACGACCAGCGCGGCCAGGCCGATGGCCTCGCCCTGCAAGACTGGGTGGAAGCAGAGTCGCAAGTGCTCGGAAATAGCATTCTGGCGCCCCTCTACCGCAAGAGCCGCGCAGAAAGTCGTGCGTCTGAGGAAATTGAATCAGGCAACGCACAGTTTGCCGCCGATTCGTCCGCGTCAGAGGCCAGCGCCAGCTAGGTCGCGCTAGGCGCACACAACCTTATTTTCTGGCAGTAGCCGTCTTCCCTTTGCTGGCTTTGCTTCCCTTCTTATCCAAGCGCTCAAACACCGCAGCGACGATCAGCGGCAGCCCAACCGTGGCGTCCACAAACACTTCGCCAAATCTCCCGCCCTCCGCCGGAGGCACAAACTTTCCCCACGAGATAGCCTCACTATAAGGACTGCCCGACAATCCACCCCAGTAAACCGGCTCCGGACAAATCCGCAGTCCATAGTGATAACGCTTCAGTGGAACATTCTCACCCAGCCTCCGGTGCCGCAATTCACAGAACGGACCAAACTGCTGCGACCAGTTCCGCGGCACTCCGCCGCCGATGGTTAGAATGCCCAGCTTTTTCTGCCGCAGCAACGTCGCGGCAAAGTGCTCCAGATCCTCAAAAGGATCGAAGCGAATCTTGTGCCTTCCCGTGGACTCCCGCAGACGATTGTTCAGCGCCGTATCCAGCCCCATTTCCGAGTCGCTGAATGCCGGCACAAACACCGGCACTCCCATCTGATGCGCAGACTTCAGAATTCCGCGCTGTTCACCGGCGTGCTTCGCCAGATACGCTCCGATTGCGTGATTTAACTTATACGAGCACATCGTTTCGCTATGGTCCCAGCCCTCCAGCACCGCCGACATCACTTCTTCCACATCGTCCAGGTTCTGTTCCGGCTCGAGCGTGTCATATACCCGGTTGTAACCCTGCTTGTAGAGTTCCTCGTCACTAACCTCCGGGTTGTATCGGAAATGTGCGCGCCCCGTCGCCTCCACCAGCCCATGCGCCATCAGCGCTCCAGTTGAAACGACAGCATTCACAATGCCGCGATCGATCAACTCGGTCACGATCAGACCCTGCTTGGCCACGGTCATCGCGCCTGAAAGCGTCATCACCACAAAGCAGTCTTCGTCGCGCGCCATCGCCTCAAGCACGTCAGCCGCCTCGCCCAGTTGCCGTCCGGTAAAAGCCGTTTTCGACATCGCCCTCACCAGATCGTCGATCGACTTTATCTTGCTCAAATCCAGCGGCTCCAGCGGAATCAGCCGGTCTTCAATCGGATTGTGCAGATGACGATCCACGCCCTCACCGCCGTGCCCCGCAATGCCATGAGTCTTTCCCGCAGGATGCCCCTTGCTGGGATTGCCCTGTTTCAAGATGATGCCTCCAAGCTCGAATCCAAATCTCCCGACCAATTACTTTACAGGAACGGAGTGAAAGGACGCCACGCGCTGTTATCGAGTCGCACCTCAGCAAGTCAGAAGAACGCCTTTGGAAATCTGACGGCTAATAGCTAACGGCTGACACCTGTCCCTCGGATGCTATATTGTTCGCCAGAGGATGAACGCGTGCCCCCTGATAAATTTCGTGTGGCCCTGGTGCAGATGTCCTGCGGACCGGAGCCGGAACAGAATCTCAACAAAGCTCTCGAACGCGTGGCCGATGCCGCCGGACGCGGCGCGCAAGTTGTCTGCCTGCCGGAACTGTTCCAGACTCAGTACTTCTGCCAGCGCGAGGATCATTCTCTGTTCGATCTAGCCGAGCCGATTCCCGGCAATAGCAGCGGCAAGCTCGCCGCCGCCGCTCGCCAGCACGGCGTCGTGCTGATCGCGTCGTTGTTCGAGAAGCGCGCTCCCGGCATCTATCACAACACCGCCGCCATTTTCGATTCCAACGGCTCCCTCAGCGGCCTCTACCGCAAGATGCACATCCCCGACGATCCCCTCTATTACGAAAAGTTCTACTTCACCCCCGGCGATCTCGGCTTTCGCGCCCTCGACACCAGCGTCGGCCGCCTCGGTACGCTGATCTGCTGGGATCAGTGGTTTCCCGAGGGTGCGCGCCTCACCGCGCTGCAGGGCGCGACTGTGCTCTTCTATCCCACTGCTATCGGCTGGCATCCCGCCGAGAAAGCCGAGTTCGGCGTGGCCCAGCACGACGCCTGGCGAACCATTCAGCGTGCCCACGCCATTGCCAACGGCGTTTATGTCGCGGTCGTCAATCGCGTCGGCTTCGAAACCGGCAACATCCGCGGCAAGTCGGCTCCCGGCCAGGGACTGGAATTCTGGGGTGCCTCGTTCTTCTGCGATCCCTTCGGCCGCGTCCTCGCCGAAGCCTCGCACGACCGCGAAGAAATCCTGATGGGCGATGTCGACCTGAAGGCCCTCGAAGACATCCGCCGCAACTGGCCCTTTCTGCGCGACCGCCGTATCGACGCCTATGCGCCGATCAGCAACCGCATGATCGATGGACGGTAAAATCGGGTCAATGAGTGTAATCGTGTTTACGTCAACTAAACCTGCCGCTCCTCCACCATCAAACTGAATGTCCGTCTTATGCTTGAAAACTGCTTAATTCCAGGGTTCGCTCCAGTCGGCGAAGTAAACGGGGATCGGGCAAATGAGATGCCCTTCCTCCTTGGGGAGGAAGGGCATTTTCGCAAGACCAACGGGCGTGAGGGCCGACGCTTACTTCATGCTGCTCAGCTTTGACAGTTCCTTGACGGTCGCCTTGTCGTCGTAGACCCCGGCATTCACAATGTACGGAGTCCCTTTAGCACTCAAGTGATAGGTGATCTTTCTCGATGGCTCCTTCTCGCCAGGCTTCGGCCACCAATACTCACCCCAGGTGCCAGAAGGAGAGTCCTGAACCATCTTGCAGTAGGCTTCTGAGTCCGGGTAGATGCTTTTCCCCGTTTTTGCGTCCTTAACCGACGAGATTTCTTGACCGATCATCTCCGGCTTGATGGGGTGAGCCGCCATGATCTTCTTATTGCAGTCCTGGATGAAGATATAGGTGTCTTTCCACACCCACGGACCTTGCTTCTGGTTGAACTGCGCCAAGTCGCCAGTCTTCGACAGCGTGCTGGCTGCTTCCTTCACCTTGGCGACGACCTCCTGAGCGGTTGCGTGGTCTTGCCCAACGGCGGTAGCGCACAGGGCAATGCTGACGAGACCCGCCGCCATACCGGCGATAATCTTGCGGCTCTTCATTCAGAACCTCCTTTTTGACTCCAATTTGACTCCAAGAAACGGGACCCAGTCTACACCCATCTCCTCCGTTGGCAACATTGCGAAATGATTTTTCATGGAGTCAGGGCGTATCCTCGACAAACCGAAAATCCAATGCGATTGGCGATGAGTGGCGCAAAATCGCGATTACACTCATTGAGCAGGAATCCGTTCGTCAAGATCAATGCTAGTCTCAGGACTCAATGCGCGATTTATCATCCTGTGCAATAAACTACCTCCATGCCCCGATCCAAGCATTCAAGTAATACTTTAAGTGATTCTTCGGCGACCCTCCACTTTCGCATGCCCGCCGAATGGGAGCCCCACGCCGCCACCTGGCTCGCATGGCCCCACAATCACGCCGATTGGCCGGAAAAGTTCGAGCCCATCCCGTGGGTCTACACCGAAATCATCCGCAATCTCGCGCGCCACGAGCGCGTCGAACTGATCGTCAACGACGCCGCAGCAGAACGACGAATCCGCAAGCTACTCGATCAAGCCAACGCGCTCTCGGCGAACGTGTGCTTCCACCGCTGGCCCACGAACCGCGTCTGGATGCGCGACTCGGGCTGCATTTTCGTAACGTGTGGCGCGGGCACTCTTGCCCGCGAAAGCCCGAGGCACGACTCCAGACTGCTCGCCACAAGATTCCGCTTCAACGCCTGGGCCAAATATTCCAACTACCGCCACGACGAAAAAATCGGAACCTTGATGGCGAACGCCGCCAAATCCGAAGAAATCCGTCCTATGCACCGCAGAACTCGCATCGTCCTCGAGGGCGGCTCCATCGACGTCAACGGGCACGGCGCCATCCTCACCACCGAAGAATGCCTGCTCAGCAAAATCCAGCAACGTAATCCCGGCATGTCGCGCAAAGACTACGAGAAAGTCTTCGCCGACTACCTGGGCGCGCCGCACGTGATCTGGCTCGGCCGCGGCATCTTCGGCGACGACACTCACGGTCACGTCGACGATCTCACCCGCTTCGTCTCGCCCGACACCGTCGTGACCATGGTCGAGAGCAATGCCAAAGACGTGAATCACAAGCCTCTGCGCGACAATCTTCGCCGTCTGCAATCCGCCGGCGATCAGGCGGGCAAGCGGCTGAACATCGTCGAGCTTCCGATGCCCGGTCCTGTCGTCTTCGAGCAACGACGCCTGCCCGCGAGCTACGCCAATTTCTACATCGCAAACGGAATTGTGCTAGCGCCAGTCTTCAACGATCCCAACGACCGCATCGCGCTGAACACGCTGGCAGCGCTTTTCCCCACGCGCGAAGTTGTTCCCATTTATTCCGGCGACCTCATTTGGGGTCTGGGAACTATGCACTGCATGACGCAGCAGCAGCCTCACAGTCGGCTCTCAGCTGTCAGCTCTCAGCGATCAGCAAGAGCCTGAGGGTAGAAGATGTAGCGAGAAACTTCTCTGAGGCGAAGATGTCCCGAAGCCTCAACGTTCTTTTTGCAGTCAACCCTTTGCGGGAAAGTCGAATCGTATCTGTCGGCAAAATATTGCTCAGAGGAGAATGAATGAACAGACCTAAAATGAACGGACTTAAATTGTTTGCGTTCGCTGCCATTGCGGCAATCTGTTTCGCGGTAACCACTCCCAAGACCCAGGCTCAGGTAGCCGTCGAAGTCGGGGTTGCGCCTGAGTGTCCCTATGGCTACTATGACGTCGCGCCCTACGACTGCGCCCCCTACGGCTACTACGGCCCGGAGTGGTTTACGGGTGGCGTCTTCATCGGTGTGGGACCCTGGTTTCACGGCCCAGAGGGCTTCCACGGCCACGTAAATAACCACTTCCATCCAGAACACGGCTATAACGGCCCAAGGCCAGCCCGTGGTGAGAAACCCGATCCGAATAAGCATCTCGATAAGATCGAACACTTCAAGGGCAACGAAGTGCGCGATGGACGCGGTCATGTTGGCAAAAAGTAGCATCTTCTGAGAGCTGAAGTCTGACACTTTCAATCGTACGCGGCGAGCGAGAGCTCTACTCTCGCTCGTTTTCTTCTACTCAATTGTCATTCCGAGTGAAGTCCGAGCGTCCTCGCGGGGGACGTCCCCCAGCACAAGCAAAAGCAGGTTTCTGACCGGGCTTGATGCCCGCTTCGGAATGACAAGAGGAAAAGAAGCGGACATTCGATTTTTTGCACAGCGCGTTTGTGACATCCGATACTGCAAGCATCTGCAACAACTCTTAAAGTCTTGTCATTCCGAACGGCTTCAGCCGTGAGGAATCTGCTGTCCCGTGGAGCGGCAATGGTGCGGGAGCGACGCCATCGCGGCGAGACGGAGATCAAGAAAAGGCGGCGGGAGAAGAAGGTGGCTTTTTTTGATTCACGCCTACAATTCGACCTGGGAAGGATCTGGCAGCGGGTTGGGGTGGGCCGCCGGCGATGCGGGTGTCGGGGAAAGCAGGTTCCTCACTGGGCTTGGCGCCCGGTTCGGAATGACAAAGTGAAGGATGGGTGCCGGCACCTCACTTCTGCGTTTCCTATACTACGTAGGCTACGAACTTTTTCCAGCGTTTCCCGCTCCCAGCGTCAGCAAAAAAGCGGACCCGAAATCGGGTCCGCAAGTGTGGCAGTTACAAAAACCTGTTCTAAGCGGCGCCTGGGCCAGATGGCGAACTGCTGCCGCCGCTGGGATTCGATGAACCGGGGTTGGACGAGCCTGGATTCGTCGATCCGCCACTTGGCGATGTGCCCGGATTCGAAGGCGAACTTGGCTTTGTCGGAATTCCGCTGGGATTCGAGCCGGGGTTCGGACTATTCGGATTTGCATCCGGATTATTTGGATTCGAATTCGGATTATTTGAGTTATCCGGATTCGGAGAAGGCTGCGCGGTGCTGCCGGGCGTGTTCGGGTTGGCCGGGCTCGATCCGGGCGCTGCGTTTCCGGTCGGCGGCGGAGTTGTATTGCCGGTTGGAGGTTGACCTGTGTTTCCCGTGGGCGGCGTGGATGGTGACGCCTGGCCCGGAGTGCCGGAACCTGCCGGCGGTGCTCCTCCTGCCGGGGCGTGTTGCGCAACCACCCAGGTCGCGCAAAATAGGATCACGGAAAGTAACGTAAGTTTTCTCGCTGACATTATGAGGCTCCAGAGTTTTCTGTTGATCCCTTTGCCGGCTGTGGAAGGCTTGGTTGAAGGAATCCATAGGCTAAGTTTGAGCGCAGAAGCTTGGCCGCGGATATCCGGCTGATGCCTTAGGGAGTGGTAAGTAATGCCGTAGCAGGAGAGAGTAGCGAAGCTCTACCGCAAAACCACCGAGCCCCGCCCCAGCGAAGACACGGTGTGGGGAATGTCAGGCTGCACCGACTTGCCTTCCGGCGAGGAGGCCACGCTCCAGGCTTTCGACAAAGTCTCGCCAGCCGCCATCTTTGTGAGCAGACTGTCCAGGAATAGCGAGGTGTTCGAGCCCAACCGGCGCAGCGTCAACACGACATTCATCTTGACTCCCTTGGTCTTGAAGCCCGCGTCATAAGCCTCCTGCGGATTGTCATTGGCGATCCACAACAGTTTCACGCCGGCATCGACGGCCGCTTTCAGAAGCTCGGTCCCCGTAATGCGGTCGCCGGAAGGGTCGGTAATCACGCCGCCCGATCCTACATCGCAAAAAAGATGGAGAACGTCATACTTATGGCCAACCGCACCGCGCACTTCGGCGACCGTGGTGAACGTCGCGCCCGACGCCGCGGGGTAGAAGCGCTTGTAGACGCGGAGATCGGACTTCACATGCTCGTCAAATTTGGTCCCAAGCTGGCCGACTAGAACCTTGGTCCCGGTCACTTCTTCTTTGCGGAAAGCGTCGAAAAGACCCATAGTTTGGCTGCCAGTGATCTGAACAACTGGAAGAACTCAGCTACTTCTTATACAGCGTAGGCTGCGGACCTTTTTCCAGGGTCTCGCGGTCCCAGATCCAGCCTTCGCGAGTGTAGCTGGCGAGTTCGAAGTCCTGGGTGAGTTCGAGAGCGTCAACCGGACAGGCGTCCTCGCACAGGCCGCAGAACATGCAACGGCTCAGGTCGTAGGTAAAGTTGGTGAGTTCCTTGCGGCGGGTGTGGTCGTTGCGCGCGCTCGAGACCACAATCAGATTCTCCGGGCAGGCGAGGGCGCACAGGTCGCAGGCAATGCACATGGTCTCGTCGGTATCCGGGTTGACGTTCAACCGCGGCGCGCCCCGGTAACGCTCGGCCACCTGCGGGCGCTCCATGGGATATTGCTCGGTATAGATTTCCTTGGGATTCTGATAGCGGAAGGTGACCTTCAATCCCTGCAGAAGGTCGACGAGAAAAACTTTGCGGAGCAGGCTTTGCATCCCCATGACGAGCTAAGCATACCACTGGGCAGTCGGCAGTTGCCAGTGAGCGCTTGGGGTAGTGGTGCAGTGATTGTCATCCTGAAACAAGCGTTCTTTGCACAGTGAAGGATCTGGGCGAGCCGCGCGAAGCGTCGCGCTTTTTGCGACGCAATAATCGCGCGTTTGGCTCGCTTCCTTATCAAAACTGCACCACTACCCTTGGCGGCACCGAATAGAACTCGCGGGAACTTCTGCGCCCTTCCTCTCGTAACTACAACCAGAGGATGCTATGCGAGCCTATCTCGCCACTTTAACGCCGAAAGCACGGATGCTGCTGGCTGTGCCGGCCATCGTGATCGCCTACTCCGTCGTGACGGTCCTGATCCCGGCGCTGGTTCGAGTCGCGGTGCCCGACGTGGTGCGGACAGTGCTGAGCCTGATCTGAATCCTAAGCCGCTTTGGCCGGCACAGCCATGATCCGGGGCGTCGGTGCCTTTACCAATGCCGCCGCGATCAACCCCACAATCAGAAATCCGATGACCGCAATCGCGATGCTGGCAATGGTATAGCTCAGCGGGAAGCCGTACCAGTTCCAGTATTGCACGTTAGTCATGAGTCCCACCGTTAGCCCCAGCAAAGTCACGAAACCAACTCGCGCCACATACCCGCTCAGCCCGGAAGCCATCGAAAGCAGGAGAGCAGCGAACAGCGCCACCACAATATTCAGGCCGCACTCCTTTACCAGCTGACCGGTCATCGGTTCGCCCGCCCCGGCGGAGTGATAGATCATGATGCCGTACGGGCCGCCGACTCTCTCCGGAGGCACCTTCATCGCCGCGTCAACTTGCGGGAAGAAATAAAAACCCGACTGCGCGACCGAAGCTTGCAGCGCATTCATGACCGGCTGCTGTTGCGGCAGGTTCTGGATACCCACCGTCCCTAGGCCCAGAACCATATGCGCCAACCCGCCCCACATGAACAGTGCAAATCCGCCGAGAATACCCGCCAACAGGATTCGTTTTGCCATAGAATCCTCCTCTGGGCGAGATATTATGCCCGAATGCGGTGCATTTGGGAAGAGACTTATGACGGCTACAATCGTCCTTCGCAACCAGGAAAAAGGTAAGGAACGCTACGCCTGACCACGACGAACTCTGGATAGAGGAAGCTCTGCGCTCAGCGCAGCGCGCGCTGGAAGCGGGCGAAGTCCCCGTTGGAGCCGTGGTCGTGTGCGGGGAACGGATCGTCGGCCGCGGCTGGAACCGCAACATCACCGACTCCGACCCTACGGCCCATGCCGAGATTGTGGCGCTACGCGAGGCCGGTGCAGCCGTTGGTAACCATCGTCTGGCGGAGTGCGAGCTGTTTGCTACAATTGAACCTTGCGCGATGTGTGCGGGAGCGTTGGTGCATGCTCGGATCAGGCGCTTGGTCTACGGCGCGGACGATCCGAAGGCTGGCGCAGTGCAATCGGTAATGCAGGTGTTGAATCACCCGCAACTCAACCACAAAGTGGAAGTTCGCGCCGGCGTTCTGGCAGGCCGTTGCGCCGAACTGCTGCAGATGTTCTTTAAAAAACGTCGTTAGCCGTTGGTCGTCAGTCGTTGGCTTGCTTCTAATGCTTGTCATTCCGAACGCAGCGAGGAATCCTGGTTTTACTGGCAACTGACTACTGGCAACCGGCAACTGCCTTCCGGAGAGGTGCGTGAGTGGTTGAAACGATCCGCCTCGAAAGCGGACATACCTTAACGGGTATCGTGGGTTCAAATCCCACCCTCTC
>Ga0182015_10001977_pt1 | contig 25774 bp, 29 predicted proteins | sample 712P3MmetaG_FD_120478 | JGI IMG/M metagenome (GOLD analysis project Ga0182015, IMG submission 120478) | Permafrost microbial communities from Stordalen Mire, Sweden - 712P3M metaG | ecosystem: Environmental > Terrestrial > Soil > Wetlands > Permafrost | place: Sweden: Stordalen | collected...
AGCACCCCTGAAAGCCCCCAAGCCAGGTTCACCCCACAGCCAGAAGCAAACGCCTTCACCACGAGAAAATCAACCCAACTTGTCGATACTCGCCTCCAAAGGTACCACCCTGTCCCACTCTGGGAATGACCCTGCCTCAACCATCAGAACCCGCCCCAGGCGGCCGGATCCCACCCACAAATCAGATTTAGGTCGCTGAACCCACAAATGTGGAAAATTTGTCAAGCTTTTCGCGCACGGTACCGAAGTTTTGTCTCTGATTCCACAAGACTTCCCCGCCAAACCACCCCAACAAAGTTGGCAGTTTTTTCGTTCAACCTTGGTATTCTAAAAACAGAGGGTAAGAACAAAAGCAGTAGCAGTATTACAACGGTAGAAAGCAAGGCCGCTTCCGAGCGGCCTTTTCTATTGCTGGAGAGACCGATGATCCGTGAAACGCTGCCACCCAAATCCCGCGTCGCCCCGCCCACCGGCCAAAGCCGCCGCTGCGCCCAGGTCGCCTGCGCTCCAGCGCCCCTGACCTCATACTCGCCCTCACACTCGCGATTGACGCATTCACGAGTGCCAATGAATCATTCACACGCGCGGACCTATCATTCGCACACGCCATTGACTCATTCACGCTCGCGAGCCATCTGCCTTCGCTCGAATCAAATAGCCCCGTCGCGAGCGCCATTGCGTCATTCACGAGTACGAATGAGTCAAAGACGCTCGTCCCCCAAATACCATGGCCTCAGGAAGTTAGAGCAGGTCACCAGGGTAAGTCCCCCCGCAAACCAATGAAAACAAAGCATCGGCTCCCAATTCTCGCGAGTAGTTTTTTCAGCTACTTGTTCGGTTGGAACAACGCGAGGCGGACGTGCCACTCGACTGAACTGCCGGGTTTCAGCGTTACCATGCCGGTATTCATGCTCCCCCACTCCTTTCCAAACGGATCCGCGAAGTTGAACTGCTCTTCGATGGCCGCGAACTGTTTCGTTGGCGGCGCGTAGACCTGGATGGTGCGAATTTCGGGAGAGACTCCGAGGATGTGGACTCCGTAATTGCTGGCGGGATCGGCGAGAGTCACGTCTACGTTTCCTTTGGTGCGCTGGAGCTTCGACCAGTTATCGTCGAGATAGATGTCGTCGAGCGGTTTTCCCTTGGGCGTGGTGAAGTCGTACTTAGTGCCTTTGACGGGTTGGAGGTCGCCGGTTGGGAAGACGTCGTCGTAGTTATTGATAGCCGCTACTTGCTGGGCTGGTACGTGAAGAAGAGCCTGTTTGCGGTCGCCGCTGGGAATCGCGAAATAAGGATGCCAGCCGATGGCCATGGGCTCTTCTTCCTTGCCGATGTTCTTCGCGACGATGGTGGCGTCGACAGCCGAGCCGGTGAGGGAGATAACGAAACTGAGGTCGGTCTGAGAGAGCCAGTGGCCGCCGAAATCGGCGGCGTGAATCACGCCTGTGAGGGTCTGGCCGTCGGCGATGCTCTGAGTCTGCACGTCCTGAGCCTGCGAGGCGAGGATGAGGCCGTGCATCGCGTGCTTGTCCTTGGTGGGATCGGCGCTGTTATGCCAGTTGGCGGGCAGGGTGATGGTTTTGCCATGCCATTTGGTGGTGATGGTGGCGCCGTCGGGCGACAAGGGGCCGATGATGCGGTTGGGGTAAGGGACGAGGAAGGCTCCGCCGAAGCTGAAGCTGGCGTTGCCGTTCTGAACGTCGGGGCCACCGTTTAATTTGGCTGCGGCTTCTTCAAGCGTGGGCGCGGCGAGGATGGGAATCTCGCCCTTGCCCGGGACATTGGCGGTGATCTGGAAGACGTTCATGCCGCGGCCGGGGAGCACGGTGACGGAGAGGAACTCGGGCTGCTGGCCATTGCTGGTGGCTGGGCGGGTGAGTTTGACTACGGGCTCGCCGCCAATTTGCGGCGGACCGGCCGGCTGCGCAGGCTGAGCCTCGGGCGCGGGTTGAGACTGGCGGCTGCAGCCCGCAAAAAGGGCGAATGTTGCCACGACCGCGGCAGCAGCAAATTTTCGATGCATGAGCATGGTGTGATCTCCGTGGACAGAGGTAAGACTGGTAAACGCTTTCTGAAGCGCACCCATTCTACGCCCGGAATTGGGATGAGAGGCGCGGCTACAATCGCGGAGTGGCTGCCGTTTTCCATGGTGTGGGATTGTCTGAACTTGAGGTGCTGAACCAGCGCGTTGTGGCGTGCGAGCGTTGCGTGCGGCTGCGCCAGCATTGCACGGCCATTGCGGAGACCAAAAAGCGAGCGTATCTGGGATGGGAGTACTGGGGACGGCCGGTTCCGTCGTTTGGGGATCCGGCGGCGCAAGTGCTGTTTGTTGGGCTGGCGCCGGGGGCGCACGGTTCGAACCGCACGGGGCGGCCTTTTACGGGGGATGGGTCAGGGAATTTTCTTTATCCGCTGCTGCATGAGGCGGGGTTCGCCTCACAGGGTTCGTCGACGCATCGAGACGACGGTATGAGGTTGACGGGGGCATGGATCACGGCGGTGGTTCGGTGCGCTCCTCCGGGAAACAAGCCGCTGCCGGAGGAGATCGCGAACTGCGCGCCGTTTCTCGATGAGGAGATTGCCGCGCTCAGGGAGCTGCGAGCGATTGTGTGTTTCGGGAAGATTGCGTTCGACGGAGTGGTGGGGCATCTGGTGCGCACCAGGCAGATCGAGCGCCGCGGTGAGCTGGTGTTCGGACATGGCGTGGAGTATCGGATTCCAGGCGATCGCTGGTTGCTGGCGAGTTATCATCCGTCGCTGCAAAACACTAACACCGGCACGCTGACGGCGGCGATGATGCTGCGGGTGTTCCGCAGGGCGCGGCAACTGGCGGAAATGCGGGCGCACTAATTCGAGGTCCGTACATCTCCACAGTAACCTGTGCGCATCCAGATGGAGAGCCAGGGAGCGATGAAGAATCCCGCGCGAAGGGAAAACCAATGATCACTATTCTGCTTATCATCCTGATCCTGATGCTGGTTGGAGCGTTTCCACGATGGCCCTACAGCCGCGGCTGGGGCTATTACCCGAGCGGCGGCATTGGGCTGATCCTGCTCATCATTGTTGTGCTGATGCTGCTGCGCGTGTTCTGAAGACTCGCGCGGGCGGCAGGTTGTAACTGGAGCGGGAGACCGGGATCGAACCGGCGACATTCAGCTTGGGAAGCTGACGTTCTGCCACTGAACTACTCCCGCCCTTTAGAATCAGTTATTTAAGCGATTTAATTTCGCTTACTAGCCAACTTACTAGCCATTTTGCTACGACAGCACTCAGGGGCCGGGCCTCAGATTCCGCCCCTGATTCCGCGATCGCGATTACGAAGTGGCTAGTAAACATGGCTGACAATATCGGGCGAAAAACCAACCTAAGGAAGTATCTCCCGCACCACGGGAAATGGCAATTTTTCCCTGTCGCCAGGGTTAACGGGCGCCCCAGACCGGAGCTCGTCATCGTCGAAGGACAGCCGCGCCGGGGAACCAGCGGCACCTTCTACCTCCAGTGGCGCGAGAACGGTGTACGCCGCACGCGGCCGGTCGGGACCTCGCCGCGCGAAGCCCTCGATGCCTGGCAGCTTCATTCCGGAATTCTTGTCGGCGAGATTGAAGGGCCCGAAGAAGAGGCCGCGCCGAAGGCGGGCCGCTCGATGACCATTCGTGCCGCCGTCGATGCCACCTTGCGGAGGTGAAGGCGACGAAGGGCGAAGCCACATGGCGCGCCTACGCAGGCGACCTTGCCTGGTTCGAGAAGATCACGAAGAAGCACTACGTGGACCAGCTCGGCCGGTCCGATGCGATGACGCTCTTCGCCGCGGGCCGCGACGAAGATCTCAACCAGAAGACGATCAGCCGTTTGGCAGGTATCCGCGGCGCGCCTAGTGTCTGTACGAATTGCTGACCGGTGCGACGCTGGATGTCCCTGACAGCCTGCGGAAAAACCCCAACCCACAAAACCCAGCCCTACACCCAAACCAAGCGACGGCGGGTTCACCCCATAGCAAGAAGCAAACGCGCCCTGCCCCCCGAACGTCAACGCGACTCTATTCCGAGCTCACCCCAAAGTACCGCCCTACACCATTTTGAAAGCGGCTCAGTCTCACACCGCGCCCATGTCGATTTTTCCGCAAGCTGTTCAGCTGCGCCGCAAGCTCTGCAAAAATCACTGCCGCTTTAGCCGCTGAGAGATATTCTTTTTCCCCCGCCCCTTTTCCGCAAGCTGTTCAGTCGTCCCGCAAATGGCCCAAAATCAAATGGGCTTCAGCCCCTGAGGGCTGCTCTTGGAGTCACTTCGATGTGATGAATCATCCAATGAACCGCGGAGAGCCTTGGTGCGGATTCCGCGATCGGCACATCATCGATCCCGACATGCGAGACACGACCACGTATCCCGCCTCTCTGCTTGCCTCCTTTGCTCATTAATCAAACGTTTTACCTTGACGCCCGTTTGTGCCGGCGAGTAGCATGTGCCTTCGTTGAGGTGACCATGCTGTTAATCCCGTCTTCCGCGAGACATCTCCTGCCTTGCGCTGCCGCACTGCTCTTCGCCGCTCTTTCCGCCTCTGCCCAGGGCGCGCCCCAGCCCAAACCCGACAACCGCCCCTGGTTCGATCGCTCCCTCTCTCCCGATGAACGCGCCGACCTCGTCATCAAAGAAATGACCCTCGACGAAAAAATGAACTTCGTCCACGGCACCGGATGGAACGGCCTTCGCGCCGACGCGGTTATCCCTCCTGGCTCCCTCGGTGGCGCAGGCTACGTCCAGGGCGTGCCGCGCCTCGGCATCCCCGGCATCAACCAGGCTGACTCCGCCGTTGGCGTCCGTCTCGCAGCCGCCGGCAGCCACTACGCCACACTCCTGCCGTCCGTCCTCGGTGCTGCCTGCAGCTGGGATAAAGACGCGCTCCTCCTCTACGGCTCCGTCATCGGCCGCGAGCTCCGCGAGACCGGCTACAACATGTCCATCGGCGGCGGCGTCGATCTCGCGCGTGACCCCCGCAACGGCCGCAACTTCGAATACGCCGGCGAAGATCCCGTCCTCGCCGGAACCATGGTCGGCGAACTAGCCACCGGCGTCCAGGCCAACAAAGTTATGGGCGACATCAAGCACTACGCCTTCAACGACCAGGAAACCGGCCGTAACATCGTCAACGTGATCATCGATAAGCGCGCCGCCCGCGAGAGCGATCTCCTCGCTTTCCAGATCGCCATCGGCCTCGCCCATCCAGCCGGCGTCATGTGCTCCTACAACAAGGTCACCGTTAAAGGCGCCCCCAACGCCAACGACGACTGGTCCTGCGAAAACGACTACCTCCTCAACGACGTCCTCAAAAAGGACTTCGACTTCAAAGGCTTCGTCCTCTCCGACTGGGGCGGCACGCACTCCACCGCCAAAGCCGCTCTCGCCGGCCTCGATCAGGAGCAGCCCGGTTCGCAGTATTTCGGCGACCCGCTCAAAGCCGCCGTCCAGAACAACCAAGTCCCCATGTCCCGCCTCGATGACGCCGTCCATCGCGTCCTGCGCAGCATGTTCGCCAACGGCGTCATCGACTCGCCGCCCGTCACCCAGGTCGTCGATCCCTTCCGCGGCCGCGACGACGCCGAGCACATCGCCGACGAGAGTATCGTTCTCCTCAAGAATGCCGACAGCGCCCTGCCGCTCAACGCCGCATCCCTCCAGTCCATCGCCATTATCGGCTCCCACGCCGACGTAGGCGTTCTCAGTGGCGGCGGTTCCGCGCAGGTCGACTCACCCGGCGGCAACGCGGTCCATCCCCATCCCGGCGGAACCCACTGGGGCGAGGTCGTCTACTTCCCCGCGTCGCCGCTCAAAGAGATTCGCGCCCACGCGCCCAACGCAAAAATCGAGTTTGACCCCGGCAGCGATCCCGCCTCGACCGCGAAACTCGCCGCTGCCTCGCAACTCGCCATCGTCTTCGTCAACCAGCCCCTCCGCGAGGGCATGGACGCCAAAACCATCGCCCTGCCCGATAATCAGGATGCCCTCGTCGACGCCGTCGCCGCTGCCAATCCGCGCACCATCGTCGTCCTCGAAACCGGTGGCCCCGTCGCCATGCCGTGGGCCAACAAAGTCCAGGGCATCGTCGAAGCCTGGTATCCCGGCATCGGTGGCGCACGCTCCCTCGCCGATATTCTCTTCGGCGACGTGAACCCCTCCGCCCGCCTCGCCATCTCCTTTGCCAAAAGCGACGACCAGCTTCCTCATCCCGAAATCCCGGGGATGAATCTCATCTCAGCCCCAGGCGGCATGCCGGAAGGGCGCCGCCATCGTCCCGACGAGCTCCCGCCCTTCGACTACGACGCCACAGAAGGTCTCCGCGTCGGTTACAAATGGTTTGAGTCCGAGCACAAAGATCCGCTCTTCCCCTTCGGCTTCGGCCTCTCTTACACCACCTGGGCGTACTCCGGCCTCAAAGCTTCTCAACACGAAGTCAGCTTTACCGTGCAGAACACCGGCCGCCGCGCCGGAACCGAAGTAGCTCAGGTCTATGCAGTCCTGCCCGCCGCGACCGGCGAGTCAACCTTCAAGCGCCTCGTCGCGTGGGATCGCGTAACCCTCGCGCCCGGCGAGTCGAAGACCGTCACCCTCCAGCTCGACCCGCTCTACCTCTCCATCTTCGATACGGACAAAAACGCTTTCACCCTCGCCCCCGGCGACTACACCATCCTCGCCGGCTCCTCCTCCGCCGACACGCCACTAACCGCAACCGTCCACGTAGTCCAGTAGCTCAGTTGCTCGCAAAACATAGTGGCTCCGCATCCTCACCGGACACGGAGCCACCTATTCCCTACTCCTTACTCCCTGTTGCCTGTTCCCTTTTTCTAATTAGCTCCGAACAGCGCCGTCCCCGACGCGGTCGTGCCAGAAGCAGCACTCGGCGGATGTGCGGCCGCTCCTGCTTTCCCGCCCTCCGTTGCCGCGGTCCCATCCAGTTCCACCTTGCCGGAGAAGATCGCGTTGTCTTCCACCGACAACCGCGCCGCGCGAATATCTCCGTTTACGTGGCTGCCCGTGCGCAGTTCCACCCGTCCCGCCGCATGAATGTCCCCCTGCAGCGATCCCTGCACCACCACATCGCGCGCGGTCACATTCGCCGTCACCCGCGCGTTCGCTCCCACTGTGAGCCGGTTCTCACTCAAAGTGATGGTCCCTTCCACCAAACCTTCAATCACCAAATCCTCGTTGCCCTTCAGCTCTCCGCGGATCTGAACCGACTTCCCGATTACTGCTGTTGGCTCACCTGGCATTGCGTAAACTCCTCTTTTCCCCGAGCTCGTTCGCCTCGTTCGCTTTCTCCGAAATATACGCAACGCTACGCCTCGCCGCAACCAAATTGCCGGAATTTACGCCGTCCGCGTCTCTCTCCAGGCACCCCACAACTCCGCCTGCACCGGCCACACCGGCTTCGCTGCCCCCTCCAGTGCCTCGCTGAATCTCTGTTCCAGCCCGTGCTTCCGCACCACCGCCCGCACCAGCGCCGCCACCCGCTCCTGGTAAGCCTTCGAGACAAACGCCTTGTCCCTGTAACGCGTCTCGTACGCCCTCTCCAGCTCCGGAAAATGCTCATGAATAAACCGCAGAAACACCGGCTTCGAGTACGGCTTCAGAAATAACGGCTGCGCCGCAAAAAAGCTCGCCCCCGCCTTCTTCGCTCGCCGCGCCATCCCCTCCAGCGCCCGCGGACTATCCGTTATCCCCGGCATCAGCGGCGAACACAGTATCCCCACCTGCAATCCCGCCGCCCGCAGCCGCTCCACCGTGCGAAACCGCAACTCAGGACTCGGCGCCCGCGGCTCCAGGATCCGTGCCAGCTTTGCGTCCGGCGTCGTGATCGTCAGGTGCAGCACCAGCCTGTTCCGCTCCGCGATCTTCAACAGCAAATCGATGTCCCGTTCGATCAGCGTCGACTTCGTCACAATCCCCAGCCGCAGCCCCTGCTGCTCAGCGAACACCTCCAGCAAACTCCGCGTCACCCGCGCCCGCCGCTCAATCGGCTGGTATGGATCGGTCGCCGTCCCCAGCGCAATCTGCTCCCCCGCCCGCACCTCCTTCAGCTCCTGGCGCAGCAGCCACGCCGCATGCTGCTTGATGTAAATCTCCCGCTCAAACAGCTCTGGATCTTGCCTGTCCATAAATTCGTGCGTGTATCGCGCATAGCAGTACCGGCAGCCAAACTCGCACCCGCGATACGGATTAATCGTCCAGTCCATCCAGGGCATCCGCTTTGACACCGTGCGGTTCAGCAGCGACCGCGGCGTCATCGTCCTGAACTCCACCCGATGCCCCTCGCCCGCCTTCTCACCTTCGGCCGCCAGCCGCGCAATCCCCACCGGCCCCTGCCCCAAAATCGGAAACAGATCAGGAAACAGCGCGGGGAACAGAGTGCCCCTCTGGATTATATTCGCCTTTTCTTCGCCCATACACATGAGGCTACTACCGCGGCTCTTTCCCCGTCAACCCGGGGCTCCGCCTCCTCAAAAAACGCGTATCGTTACTCCCATCCCTGCCCCTGCGCGAGACACCCAATGCCCGACAACGATCCCCAGACCGGCAAAGCATGGCCCTTCGTGATGAGTTGGACCGGCCGCATCAGTGCGCTCATCGGCCTCGGTGCCAGCATCGCCGGCGGTGTCACCTGGCTGGTCGCTCATCATCGCCAAAAAGTCGAGCACCAGGCCCAGATGGCGCTCGCGCAGTCCGAGGCCACCCTCGGTCAATATCCCGCCGAGCTCGAGACCTATGCCGGCATCCTCAAATCCGACCCCCTCGACACGCCTGCGCTCGATGGCCAGCTCACCGCCGCAATGCTTTGGGTTGAGAACTCCCATGCCCCCGAAAGCGCCGCCGCAGGTCCTGCCCTCGATCAGATCATGGCCATCCTCGCCGCCGGCCTCGTCCGCGCCAAAGGTTCCCGCGCCGCCGACGTCCAGGCCCACATCGGCTGGGCTCACTGGCTGAATCAACACATCGCCGCTCGCGAGTTCGGCCCCGACGCCGAGCAGAATCTCCGCGCCGCACTTGCCGCCGATCCCCACAACGTCTACGCCAGTGCCATGCTGGGCAACTGGACCCTGCAGAATGGCGGCAACATCGCTGATGCCGTCCAATTCTTCAACACGGCGGTCGCCACCGGCAAAGCCCGGCCCTTCGTTCGAACCCTCCAGCTGGCGGGCCTGGTCGACCGCGATGTGGCCGGAGCCCGCAACGCCGTCATGCAGGCCGCAAACGACATGCGCCGATCCGGCGAACCCCTCGACCCCGACACCCGCCGTCGCGTCGTCACCTTCTGCTGCGATCTCAACCTCAACAACCACGTCGAGCTGGCCGAGTCCCTGGCCGCCATTCCCCAGGATGATGCCTGGTCCACCTATCTCTGGCTCGATGGCTCTCGCTCCGATCACGATGCCATCCGCCTTCAGTCCCTTCAGCACGCCTTCATCTAGGCGAATCTCAGCGAAATCGCCGGTAACAAGCAGCAGGCCCTGGCCCAGTACCGCCAGCTTCGCCTCCAACTCAGCGCCATGCCCGGCAGCCTGCTCGATGCGGCCAACGCCGCGATTCTCCGTACATCCCGAAGTCGATAGCCTCGCGAACACCTTCCTCCGGCCCCCTGCATGCGACTCGGGTCAGTGATGGCATGGAGATGCTGTCTTGCTGCAGCATATGCGCCTTTTCACCGCCCAAACACAAAGCCACTCCCACCCGTAATCGCCGCCAATCCCGCCCCAAACTGTGGTAACCGAACCCCCAAAATGCTATTGTCCTGCACCAATTTCGGTGCGTATACTTGCCCGGTTACCCTTGGAGTATGTTTTCAGAAATTGCCTGAACACTTTTGTTTTCAAAAACTTCCATTTCGATCGACAGAAACAAAAGGAGCACGTATGGGAAAAGTCAATGTTGGCCGTGTAATTCTCGGAGGGCTCGTTGCCGGGATCATTTTCGATATCCTCGGCTACCTGGTCGATGGCCTATGGCTGGCCCCCAGATGGGCCGCAGCCATGACCGCCCTCGGTCACCCCGACTTTTCACTCCATCAGTGGATCTATCTCAACCTGCTTGGTCTCATCACGGGCATTGTTGTCGTCTGGGTCTACGCAGGTTTCCGGCCCCGCTACGGCGCAGGCCCCAGGACCGCAATCCTCGCAGGCGCGCTTGTCTGGGTTGTCGGCATGTTCGTCCCCAACCTCACGTTCATGTGGGTGAGTCACCTCTTCTCCCACCACCTCACAGAGTTGACCACCGCCGCTGCCCTGATTGAGATCATCGTCGGCGCAATCGCCGGCGCTGCTCTTTACAGGGAATCCGCCGCCACATAGCCAGCCACCGAAAACCGCTCCCCTCGCGGCGAAATTCCTATCCATGGTGCGGGCCGCCATCTCCGGACAAGGCGGCCCGCATCTGAAACCCTCCGTCGGTGCGGCGCTAACCGGTCGGGTGACGCAGGCGATCGGAGAAGGGGCGTTACCTCGAATGCGTGCGGCCCCTTGCCAGTGTGGAGCGTCGTCCAGCTATTGACGGAAAGCCGCGTCGGCCTCGATAGCCAGCACCGCCAGCGTCTCAAAGAACTCGTTGCTCTGGCCTATGAAAAGTCCGTCGGCGGTCAGGCTCTCCACCGCCGCCACTGCTCCGCCAAACCGATTGGTGAGTGGGCGGATGATGGACACCTTCGGCAATTGCGCGCTGATGAACTCGCACGGCACAGGAAAAATGAGACTCGGCTGGATCTGCGGGTTGAGAGGATCGAAGAAGTTGGGGAAGGTCAGGTTTGTCGCGGGATCGGTGACGGGTGCAACCGGAGGCTGCACGCCGTTACCGGCGAAATCCACCCATTCCAGAAAGTGAGCGATCTCATCGCCGCCGATGCCCAGGGTGATCTCCAGCACTTCGGGATTAGTGACCTTCTGGCTCATCACCGCGTAGAGACTCGATCCGCCCTGTTCGATATAGCCAAAATGAAACGCGGCCGTGTTCGCGATCGCCTGAATGTGATTCGGATCGTTGAAATCGGCGTCGGTGACGGGAATGGCAGTGCGGTTCTTAAGGGTGATCGCCTGTGGGAAGGTCGCGCCGGAATCCGGGTTGGTCGCGCTCCGATAGCGCGTGTACCAACTGGTGTCCACATTCAGATGCATCAGGTTCGTCAGCCGCTTCTTGCCGGATGAACCTGAGGCCGTGCTGCCGGGCAGCGTGCGGAACTGATCCAGATCGACGGGCTCGGCACCCTTCCATCCCAGATACGCATTGAGAAAATTAGCATGGCTTTGCTCATCCAGCGTGTTGCTGGTTATGTATTGCGGTCCGTCCCCATCGAGGTTCGATAGCGCGTTCTGGTAGGCATTGAGAGTTTGGTTGGGATCGACCTCGATCGGCTGGCCGGAAGTCAGGCCGCCCAACTCGGCATACTGGATCCATAAATCTGTCTCGATGAGCTCGGCCGCCGCCAGAAATCTGAGGATCGCCGCATCTCCTGGCGTCAGCCGCCCGTTGATGCGCGACCTTTGCGCCGACGCCGTCGGTGCCGCCCCCAACAACCCGCTTCCAATAGTGGCCGCACCCCCCGCCACCAGGCCTGTTTTGATGAATGACCGGCGATCAACCCCACTCTTCGTCTTGCTCACTGGATTTTCCATACGCTCTCCTGGATCACATGAAGTTGAGTGATCCAGGTTCACCATAGGCGTAGTGAGGAGCAGGTGGTGTCATGCAAATGTCAGATGGTTGTTGGGGTTGTCGCGAAGCGCTCTCAATTTGCCGAAGAAATGAAATCGCTATAAAACGTTTGCTGGCTCCGCTACTGCAATGCCGGGGCGTCCGTCTAAGATGGGTGGCCGGTCCGCACCTGAACCCTGAGCTTCCGCACGAGGGTGCATCCTAATCTCGATCCCAGCCAGTAACACCAGCACCGCCTGTGACTCGGGTCACTGACAGCCCCGCCCTCCTGTGGCACCCTTGCGCGTTCGAACGGCGCAACGAAATCATGATTCTCTGAATCATGGCTCTCCGCCTTGCTGCCGCTCCCTGAGAGGTTTCCCATGCCAGCAACCGTTCTCGTCACCTGGGCCACTCGCTATGGATCGACCGAAGAAGTCGCGCACGCCGTCGCCGATGAACTCCTCAACCAGCGCTTCACCGTGAACGCTCAGCCCATGACCGGCGTCAAAACCCTCGAGCGCTACGACGCCGTGGTCCTCGGATTCGCGCTCTACATGGGCCACATCCACAAGGACGTTCGCCCCTTCCTCCTCTCCCATCGCGACGAGTTGACCCGCCGCCCCGTGGCTCTCTTCACTCTCGGCCCCATGCATGCGGAAGAAAAAGAATTCGTAGAGGCGCGCCGCGAACTGACGAAAGAACTCGCAAAATTTCCCTGGCTGTCCCCCGTCGCTCAGCAGGTCTTCGGCGGTAAATTCGATCCCGAGAAACTCGGCCTCCCCTTCAGCCTGTTCCCGATTCTCCGCAAAATGCCCGCCTCCGACGCCCGCGACTGGCCCTCCATCCACACCTGGGCCACCAATCTCGCCGGCATCTTCCAGCCCACCATGGCCCACTGATCCGCCGGTCCAACTCCGTTCCCAAACGATGCCTGAGTTCGGGTCGTTGAGTCTCTGTTTGGTCCCCCGCACACACCCTCTTCCCTGCGCCCTGTTGCCTGTTCCCTGTTTCCTGTCTTTAGTGCGACCATAATTTCGCGGAGGAAACTAACCCCAATGCCCGACCTCAAAGGCACAACCATCACCTGGCTCGGACACGCCACCGTCCTCATCGTCACCGCCAAAGGAACGACCATCCTCATCGACCCCTTCATTGAGCACAATCCCAAATATCCGAAGGGCTTCAAGCTCCCCGACAAAATCGACCTGCTCCTCATCACCCACGGCCACATGGATCACATCGCCGACGCAGTCCCCGTCGCAAAAAAGCACGGCCCCATCGCCATAGGCATGGTCGAGCTCATAGATTGGCTCCAATCAAAAGGCGTGAAAAACGACCAGGCCGTAGGCATGAACATCGGCGGCTCACACCGGCACGCCGATGTCACCCTCACCCTCACCGAAGCCCGCCACTCCTCCAGCATTCAGGATGGCGATAAGTCCATCTACGGCGGCGAGCCCACCGGGTTCGTCATCGCCATCGACAACGGCCCCGTCCTCTACCACGCCGGCGACACCACCGTCTTTTCAGACATGCAGCTCATCCGCGACCTGCACCATCCTGATCTGGCCATGCTCCCCATCGGCGACCACTACACCATGGGACCCAAGGCCGCCGCGGTCGCCGCAAAATTCCTCGGCGCAAAAACCGTCCTCCCCATCCACTTTGGAACGTTTCCGCCCCTGGTCGGAACCCCCGCCGGCCTCGAAAAAGAACTAGCAGGCTCCGGCATAACCGTAATCCACACCGACCCCGGCAAAACCGTCAGTTAGCAATCAGAAGAGGTTTAGCAGAGGAAAATTCGAAACGCAGAGCAGGCTTCGGCTGGCCCGGGATATCGCCTTTGGGATCTGGAATCCTCGAATGCCCGTGCTTTTCTGAACGCTGATGGCTGACCGCTGTTGTTATGTACCCTGTTCCCTGTCCACTGCTTCTACGCCGTCGCCACTTCCTCAATCAGCTCGTCCGCGTACCGTTCCCGGCTCTCCGGCACAATCAGCACCGGCGTCGATACCGCCGCAATCACCCGCGCCACCGTGCTGTGTTCGAGGTCATGCTCCTGATGCTCCGGCGAAGGCGCACCCAGCACGATCAGGTCCGGCTGCAGCCTTGCGTTGGCTTCAACGATCGTCGCCACAGGATCGCCGCCCGTCACCACGTGATCCACCGGCAATCCGTGCGCCTCGTCAAACGGTGCCAGAAACCGCAGCCGCTCCAGGCAGTTCGGACAAACCTCATGCCGTCCGCAACGCGCCGAATGCAGCACGATCAGATGTCCCCCCGCAACTCGCTGTGCGTAGTGGAGGGCGCTCAGAGAAGCAAGAGAAAAGTCCGTCGCCGCCAGCACATTGTTCCACTGCCCAAACTTTCTCGGCGCCCCTGGAGCATCCGGAGCGACGGTCAGAATCGGGCACGGCGAATGCGCCAGCAACTGCCGCGTCACCGCCCCCAGCGCCGCACGCCCCGCGCCGGTAATGGCCTTCGTGCCCAACACCAGCAACGCCGCCTTATGATCCCGCAGCGACAGCAGAATCCGCTCGCACACGATCCCCGTTTCCACCCGCGAATGAACCGGAATGCCCTGCTTCCGCACTTCCGCCTCAATCCGCCCCAGCTCCTCGCGCGCCGCTTTATCACGGCCCACCGCCACCGGTGCGCCCGAAGGAAACGCATACCCGACCGGATCGATCACATGGATCAGCAGCAGCATCGCGTGCCGCAGCCGCGCCAGTTCCTGCGCGCAGCGCAATGCCGCCGACGACTCCTCCGAAAAATCGATAGCCGCCACGATCGTCTTGAACGGGAACGGCTTCGCGGCGTGAAGGTACGTCGTCTTCCCGTCCGTATCCGAATGTAACGCTCTGGAGGCCGGCATAGCCGATAGCCCTCACTTTCCGCTGATTGGGCTTTTACTGACCCTACGCCCGCACCAGGGTCCTATCGGTGACGAAGGTCACCTGATTTGGTGACACTCAGCACACCGAATCGCCATGGGAGCCCCTCAACCCTGATACCGGTCGTTCCGGCCAGCGATTCTACCCGTTATGAAGCCACTGATTCCGGCGGAATGAAACCGCCCCGCGATAATGTGAGCCTGGAGCGCAGCCGAAGGCCGACTGATCCCGGAATCGCTCAGTCTGGCATGTTACTTCCCAATTGCCGACAGTCCATTCTTAATCGGAGCTTGACGCCCGATTGGGCCGCCGAGGATTTCCCGACAAGGCTCGGTGAACCAGGAACTTCTGGTTATAGCGCCTTGTTCTATATCCTGTCTCAGTGACGGGAAGAATCCAATCTCGCGCCTTTTTCAGGAAATTGGCGGGATTCTGCCTTTGCCTTGCGGCGACTCCGCATCTTCCGGCGCAGGCGTCGACGGCCGCCGTTCCCATGAGCAAAGTTGAAAGCCTGCAGGTGGACCAGGCCGTTCAAACGATCATGCGACGCAATGACGTACCGGCGATTTCTCTTGCGATCGTACGTCACGGCCAAATCGCTTACCTGAAGGCATATGGCTTCGCTGAACTGCCAAACGACGCAGGTCATATGGAGAGAACGTCGTCTTCTAAAACGGCAAGTGTTTCCACCCTCTTTGCTATTGGTTCCGTAAGCAAAGAGTTTACGGCGGCAGCGATCCTGATGTTGGCTGATCGTGGCAAGCTGTCCCTCGATGACGGCGTATCGAAATAGCTGCCTTACCTGACCGACGCCAGCCAGGTAACGTTTCGCGAGCTTTTGAGCCACACTTCGGGTTATCGCGACTACTTCTTACAGGAGTACATCCCGGCCCGGATGCAGCGGCCCACCAGCGTCGATGCCATCTTGAAAACCTGGGCTGAGCGACCGCTTGATTTTCCTCCTGGGCAGGAGTGGCAATATTCAGGAACGAACTATGTGATCGCAGGACGGATTGTCGAAAAGGTCACAGGTGAATCCTACGAGAAGTTCCTGGCCGATGATGTTCTGCGGCCCATCGGTATTACGGACGAGACTTTCGCCGATCATCCGAGCCAGCCAGAACGCAATGCGCTTGGGTATTATCGCTTTGCTCTGGGACCGCCTCGTCTCGCTCCTCTGACAGGTGGCAATTGGCTCTTCGCGATGGCCGATCTCGAAATGACCGCCAAAGATGTAGCCCTTTGGGACATCAGTGTGATGAACCAGAGTCTATTGAGTGCAGCCTCCTACCGGGCCATAAGCTCCGAGATCATGACGACCGATGGACGTTCGACAGGCTATGGGCTTGGATTCTTTGTGAGAAATGTCGCGGGGATCGATGGCAAGCCGCACCTGCTGCTTCATCACCCCGGAGAGATCTCTGGGTTCCGGTCACACAACTTTGTGCTGCCTGACTTGAAAGCTGCTGTCGTCATCCTGACAAACGCGGAGTATTCGAATACCACCAGCGAGCTTGCTGAGGGTTGCAGAGCCTGGTTGGCATCAGGCCGACGGAAACCTATGGCTCCGATACCGCGGTCTCGTCCACGCCGCCAGCCGATATGCCAACCGAGAACGTAATCGAAGCGAGAGCACGCAGGCTCATGTTGAACGTTGCCCAGGGACGCGTAGACCGCGGCGATCTCGCACCCGATGCTTCAGAGACATTCACCCACCAGGCCCTGAGCGACATTCGTCAGAGTCTCGCGTCTCTCGGCGATTTAGAGCGAGTAAGGCTCGATTCCACACAATCGCGCGGTGGCGCCAAACACTATGCGCTGACCCTCATCTATCAACACCGAACACTGCAAGTTGCGGAATATGACCTTGCCGACGGCAAGATCGAGCAGTTCCTCATCGACGACAAGACTTAGGGTATCGCCGAGGAAATTTAGGCCGATATCCAATCAGCGAGCCGGCGGAGCATGGTTCCCGAGTGACCGGCTACCGGAAGTATGGATTGCTCGGCCTCGGTCACCTGATTTGGTGACACTCAGCACACGTTCCATCCAAAAGGGTGTAATGAGCAGCTGCCCGAAACTCCGAATCGCTTGTGCATAAGGAAAACCTTATGTACTATCGCTTGCAGTCCATGACCTGCCCAGACATCGTCTTCAAAGCAATCGCGCATCCGGCTCGCAGACAGATCATCACTTTGCTCTCTCGCTCAAACTGCTCCGTAAAGGAATTGACGCGATCCTTTGCCATATCCCAGCCGGCAGTCTCACAGCATCTGCGCGAACTGCGAGAGGCGAATCTCGTCACCTCCGAAAAAGTCGGCCTGGAGCAGCGTTACAAGCTGACGGTCGAGCCCATTCGCCTGGTCTTCGAGTGGTCCAGCCAATACAAGCGCTTCTTTGATCCTTCGGGTCATGCCTGGTCCTTCGTCCCTGCGCAAAAGAGCAGCCCTCGAAATCCATCTCGGAGAAAAATCAGGAATGGCGGTTAAAGGTTCTGTCCCCGATCCAGGCGTAATCGTGCCCCATCTCGTCGTTCGCAACGCGGAAGAAGCTCTGGCCTTTTATGAGAAAGCATTCTCGGCCAGGGTCCTCTATCGATCTCCATCGCCGGGCGGCGACGGTGAGCACCTTCACCTCAAAGTTTGGGAATCCCTGATCCAGCTCTCGACGGAAGAGCCAGCGCAGCGGCGAGATCGAGTGGAAGGCGCTCTCCTCGCCCCACCCGAAACGCTCTCCGGTTCAACCTGCGTCTTCCAGGTTGCCGTTGCAAACGTATACGAGGCTTACAAACGCGCGATCGATTCCGGAGCCAGTCCAGCTATGCCGCCCACCGATATGTTCTGGGGAGATCGGTACGGTTGGGTTCGCGACCCCTTCGGCCACATGTGGGCTCTCTCTGAAATTCGCGAGGTTCTGACACCGGAACAAATAGAAGAGCGCATGCGAGGATTCGCGGCGCAGATGAAAGGAGAAGCCCTCTGAAGCACCTTTGCATCGCACTCCTGATGAGTTGTTCCCTGCCGCTCGCAGCACAAACCGCTACCGCCCAAATCCCTGCCTCCAACCCGGACCCATGGAAACCCCTGGGCTTCCTCGAAGGCACATGGGACGCAAGAGCTCAGGGCAACGCCGGCGTAGCAACGAGTGGACGCTACACCTTCCAGCCAGAGCTTGGAGGCCACATCCTGGGGCGCCACAGCACCTCAGATCCAAACTGCAAAAGCCCCGCCAGCTTTGATTGCGCGCATGGCGATCTGCTCTATGTCTTCGAGGATGCCCCCGGTCAGCCCCTCAAGGCGATTTACTTTGACAATGAGGGTCACGTCATTCACTACGACGTTTCGACGCCCACACCAACCAGCGTCGTCTTTCTGTCAGAACCATCCCCAGGCCCGCGGTTCCGCCTCGTTTATGAACTGAAGTCAGAGATCATGACCGGCAAATTTCAGATTCAGATGCCTGGCCAAACCGATTGGCATTCCTATCTCGAATGGAGTGGCACAAAGCAGGAGTGAGTCCGCAAGATGTAGCCGGTTGAATCATCCCCGCGGCGGCTCAAACGTCAGCACCACATCCACCATATGCGCGTCCTGGCTCGCCGTCCATTTCGCGTGGAAACTCCACCCGCGAATCGACTGCAGCCCCGGCGCGCGCAACCGATGGTAGTCCGCCATAAAGTTCGGAATCAGGCTGGCGTCGAACACATCGCCCTCCCGCATCTTCCAGTATGGCAGCACATCGGCCTTCTGCGACTCGCTCAGATTCACCACCGTCAGCTTGCCCATGCGATACACCGCGCCAGGCTCAACCGTGATCGTGTAATCCACGGTGCGGTTGGCGCGATCGAGCGCCGGCGCAGCATCGATTTTCGCCTCAATATACCCATGCGTCTTGTAAGGCGCAGCAACCATCTCCTGCGTCTGCTTCCATAAATCCTGATTCGCCACATCGCCCGGATGCAACTTCGCCCGCTGCGCGAATTGCTCCTCCGTCATGAACAGATCGCCGTTAAAGTGCAGTGCCGAAACCCGAAACTGCCCGCCGCCTTCCGACGTAATCGACACCTTCAGCGGAACCAGCACCTTCCCGCCAACCACCCGCGGCGCACCCCATGCCGGATCGGTCATCGTCATCCCGAGGAAACCCAGGCTGTCGTAAACGCTGCGCACCGCCGCCGCCACCTTGTTGCGAATCGACCCGTCAAAAGGCTGCCCGAACGTAGCCTTCTCCACCGCCTGCAGAGGCTGCGTCCACACCCCGCTGTAGCCCTCAACATGCACCGGCTCAACCACCACCGCCGGCGTGTCGATCCGATACAGAATCGCCACCTGATCGCCGTTCGCATCTCCCACCGGCGTTGTAGCGATCACCGCGCCTTGCACCCCCTTCGCCGCCAGCAACGAAGTCAGCACCGCAATCACCTGCTCCCGCATCGCTCCGCCAGGATAAAGCGCCCCGTGAAACAGCGGAACCTTAGCCGCCACAGCGGCATTCAGCGCCTTATCGTCCCACCACGGAAAATTGTCGTAGCGAACCGGCACCACCGCCACCGACGGGTTCAGCACAAAGCTCAGCTGGCTCCCATCGAACGAGAAGCGCACATCGGTAAACAATCCCGTCCCCGTCAATTTGTCCGACGCGGCCTGTATCTGATCGCGCGTCACCGCTTCACCCGGATGAAGCCCGGTAAACGCAAGCAGCTCCGCCTGGCTCATATCAGTCCCCGAAAACGCGATCGTCCCCGGAACATACGTCTGCGCCCATGCCCCGCCCGCCCAAATGGCAAGGGCCAAAGCGCCCACCAGCCAGCACCCATGCAGGCGACACCGCATTACACCCGCTCGATCGCAACCGTCTGCAACACCACCAGATCCGCCGGCCGGTCCTGGCGATCGCGCGAAACCTTCGAAATCTTGTCCACCACGTCCTGCCCCTCGACCACTTCGCCGAAGATGGTGTGCTTCCCCGTCAGCCAATCTGTAGCAGCCACGGTGACAAAAAATTGCGACCCGTTCGTGTTCGGCCCCGCATTCGCCATCGCCAGCTTCCCCTTCTTATCGAACCGGTGCGGCGAGGTCTTCGTCTCGTCCTCAAACTTGTATCCCGGCCCGCCCATCCCCGTCCCCGCCGGATCGCCGCCCTGAATCATGAAATCCGGAATCACGCGGTGAAACATCGTCCCGTCGTAGAGCCGGTTGTTGCTCTTCGTCCGGGTGACGGGATGCAGCCACTCCCGCTTCCCCTCCGCCAGCTCGATAAAGTTGGTTACGGTTTTGGGCGCTTCCTCTTCAAAAAGCCGGCAGACAAATTGCCCCTGGTTGGTCGTGAACACCGCGTACGTTCCTGGCTGACGAGACATGTGAACTCCTGTTTGGTATTTCGTATGGTATTTCGTGTGAATTTTCGCTCAGGTGAAAGTTAGAACTGCGGTTGCGCTGGCCCGGAAGCACCAGTTGGACCCGACGGCCCCGTTGGGCCAGACCCTGCCGCTGCCGGCCCCGGCGCCGCCGGAACCGGCTGTCCCGCCGGAATAATGGTCACCTTCTTCAGCACCACCGCCTCAATCGGCTTGTCGTTGCTGTCGCGATTCACGCGCGCGATGGCCTTCACCACCCAAACACTCGTATCGTCGCATTGTCCAAAAATCGTGTAGTGCTGATCCAGTTGCGGCTGCGGCACTTCGGTGATAAAAAACTGCGACCCATTTGTGTCCGGTCCCGAATTCGCCATCGCCAGCCGTCCCGCCACGTCAAAGTTGAGATCCGGATCGAACTCATCCTTAAACATGTAGCCCGGGTCGCCCATCCCCGTCCCCATCGGATCCCCGCCCTGAATCATAAACTCCGGAATCACCCGGTGAAATGTCGTCCCGTCATAGTACGGCTTGCCCCGCACCTTTTGCTTCGTCGCAGGATCCGTCCATTCCTTCGTCCCCTGCGCCAGTCCCACAAAATTCGCCGCCGCCTCCGGCGCCTGCTTGTCGAAAAGCCTGCACGTCATCCGCCCCATGCTCGTTTCGAACAGCACCGTCGGTCCCGTCGGCTGCAGCGAGGGATGCACCTGTGTGTCCGGTGAATCCGGCAGGCTCTGCGCCGACGTCGATGAAGGCGCCGATTGCGGCGCAGACTGCGGAGCGGTCTGCGTCTGCGCACTCGGCGCATCCGGCAAACTCTGCGGTAATTGTTGTGGGAACCCGGAACAGACCGCCCAGGAAGTCAGAAAACCGGCGGCGAAAACAGCGCTTCGAAAGAGAGACATCACAGAGACCAGACTATCCCATGGCCCTGGGGTTCGCGAAAAAGCCTTCGCGAAGAAGCCTCGGAACTCCGCACCCCGCGCGAGCGAAGATCTGCGCCCTCAAACCTCAGCGGCGCTCCTTCTTCGGCTTACGCATGTATCGCGGCAGCAGCACCAGCACAATGGCGATGCCCGTGTACCAGAAAATCCAAATCGCCATGTAGTGCCGATACCAGTAATTCGCCCCCAGCGTCACCAGCCCTGCCAGCACAGCCGGATTTCTGTATTTCGTCAGTGGCGCCACAAACGCCAGCCCATCGCAAGCCGCCAGAACCATCCACTCCTGCGAGGGATGCGCCGGCACTCCCCCCGTGAGGTAGCTTACCAACCCGAACAGCGCAAGCCCCACCATGGCCACACGGCATATCAGGCTCAGAATCACCGACAGTGTCTGCATCGCTTCAGACTACGACACAAATCCGCGCTATTTTCCCGTGTAGCTCACGTGCCAGATCGATCCGGAACCATCGTCGGTAACAAACAGCGACCCATCATTCGCCACCGTCACGCCCACCGGCCGCCCCCAAACCCTTCCATCGGGCAGTACAAATCCGGTCAGAAAATCTTCATACTCCCCGGTCGCATGCCCATCCTTCATCGGCACGCGGATCACCTCATACCCCGCGCGGTTCGCCCGGTTCCACGACCCATGCTCTGCCGCAAATCCGTCGCCCTTGTAGCCCGCCGGAAACTGCGACCCCTCATAAAACAGCATCTCCAGCGACGCGAAGTGCGGATTCACCAGCACGTCCGGCGTGATCACCTTCCCCGCCAGCTCCGGATGCTTCCCCGCCTGCCGCGGATCCTGCACCCCGCCAGTCGTGCTCATGTAGTACCACGGCCACCCGTAGAATCCGCCCTCCTGCACATGCGTGATGTAGTCGGGCACCAGGTTGTCGCCCAGCATGTCGCGCTCGTTCGTCGAGCACCACAGCTCGCCCGTGATCGGATTGATCGTCTCGCCCACGCAATTACGAAGCCCGTAGGCGTAAATCTTCACGAACTTCCCTTCCGGCGTGAACTCCAGCACGTCCGCGCGGTCCTTCTCCTCCGGATGCGTATCCGAATCATCGTCGTTCGAGTGCGACCCGACCGATACAAACATCCGCTGCCCGTCCTTCGAAAACGCGATATCCCGCGTCCAGTGCCCACCCCCGCGCAGCCGCCCTCCGCCGGGCAGGTCGGCCAGCTTCTCCACCGCTCCCGTGGCCTTCAAATCTCCCACGTGATACGGAATCCGAACCACCGAATCCGTGTTGCCGATATAAATCCACTTCGGGTTCGGCCCCGCCGGATAAAACTGAATCCCAAACGGCTGGCTCAGATTCTCCGCAAACGTCGAGACCTGCTTCGGCTTGCCGTCCGCCCCAACCCCGCGAAATACCATCACCTTGTTCTGATAACTGAGCGCCACAAACAAATCGCCGTTTGGAGCCGTCCGGATCAGCCGCGGCTGATCCAGCCCCGTGTAATACTGCACCACCTTGAATCCCGCGGGCGCCTGCGGCCACGCCGCGTCGGGACGCGGCACAACCTCCGGCCCATTGTCCACGCCCTTCGTCGCGTAAGGAGCCGGAAGATCGGCCACCGTCAAATGCCGCCGAACCCCCGGATGCTCCTTGCTGTAATCGGTAAAGGCATTCTGACCGGTCAGAACCTGGTTCTGCTGCCCGTAGCATGGAGCAACTGTCATCGCCATACCAATAGCCGCCAATACCGCAACCCCGCAGGCCATCAACCTCTGCATTTTTCCTCCAGAATCTTGGAATTCACCAGAAGACCAACTCAGTTTTTCGCTGGCAGCTTCTCGCTAAAAGTTTCTCGCCAAGCGTCTTTCGCTCGCCTTTAGCTCCCCGCTGTCTTCCAGATGCTCGTGCCACAGGTCTCGACTCTCCCAATCACGGCGTTTTCCCGCTATTCGAGACAGGCAGCGACTTCAGATCCTGCGGGCTGCTTATCATCCGCTGCAACAATCCCGTGGGAATCGTTGCCGTCAGCACCGCCTGATTACGATGCCGCTCCACCTCGATGCTGTTGATCAGCGCTCGAGCGTCTGTGTCGAAAGGCTGGGTTTCGCTGCTCGCCCCGCCCGTCGTTCCGCCCGTAGTGTTCGCCATCGACTTCACCAGCGTCAGAATCGTCTGCAGCGACTCCGTCGTATCGGCCGCCGCTCCGTCGCTCGGCGCAATCTCCTCCACCCGCAAATGCACTTTGCCGATCCAGGTCAGCGATGCAATAAACGTCGCGTCCACCGGAAGCGGCAACCGAATCCCCATCACTCGCGGACCATTGGCCCCCAGCGGCAGCGCGATCTGCCCCAGCCCCCACGCAATCGAAAGCAGCGGCACGTGGGAATACTGCTTCGACAAAATCGACGATCCCGAAAACGGCAGCGCCGCCGTCCGGTATCGATCGATCATCGAGTGGATCTGCTCCGGCGACGGCGTGTTGCTCACCGCCACAATGTCGTACCCCAACAGCGTCACCCGCACCGTCCGCCCTTCGCTCGGAATGTTGTAGATCGTGTGCCCCGCGTAATTCTCCTGCGAAGGCGCAACACCGGCCAGATACTGCCCCAGCTTCCGTCCATCGAAGTGCCCGACAAAAACCTCGCTGAACGCCACCGACCCGTTCGGCCCATGCGGATTCTTCATGCGATGCAGCGCGAACGCCGCTTCATCCAGGTCGCGCTCGAACTGAATCCCTGTCGCATTGATGAACTGCTGGTATTCCGGCGAATGCTGCACGGGGTGCTGATCAAAATGCGTCGCCGACCGCAGCGGCCGCAGATTGAAATACACCACCCCGTCCGACTCCGGCAACAGCCGTGCCGCTTCCGGAGGTGCCTCTTTGCGCAGATAAATCGCCCCAGCCAGCAACAGCAGGACGACAATCACTATGGCGATGGAGAGCTTCGTGCGCCGATGGGTCATCGAATGAGCTCCCCGCTGTTCCGGGAAGCAGCACTTCCTATCTTCTCACCCGGCAGTTTTTCCCGCACGTCACCAGCCTCCGCACGTGCCCTGCCCGATGCATTGCGGCTCCCATCCCCGTGTGATATTTTCAATGCTGGACCTGCCACAATCAGGCACATTGGTGTGCCTCCGTGCGGCCGGTGCCGCAACGTCCGGGCTGGCGTAGCTCAGCTGGTAGAGCATCTGATTTGTAATCAGAGGGTCGGGGGTTCAAATCCCTTCGCCAGCTCCAGTCTTCCCTCCTCGGACCAATAAGGGTCGCATCCCTTCGCACAGGTGGCCGAGTGGTTAATGGCAGCAGACTGTAAATCTGCCGCTCTTTGGAGCTACGGAGGTTCGAATCCTCCCCTGTGCACCAGGTTTCTGAGGACTCGAAGTGCGCGGAGGCCGGCGAAATGAACTTGTATAGGGCCGAGCAGAAGCGCATGATTGCGGGCCTTCAAAACAATGGCCTGACTTTGCGCCGTAGGTACTGGCCCGCTCTTGCGATGTATGCGGTCCTGGCACTATTGGCTTGGTTTACGATGGATTCAGTCAAGGTGCTCGTCCACGGCCGGCCGGTGGACTTACGGATGGTTCCGCTGATCATATTGGGTGGACTGGCGTTGCGTACGATCTTGGCCCGGCAGGCAGACCGGATTCGCAACGAGAGTAAAGAGGGCGGCAGTTAAGGTTTCGTGTGGTTCGCAGCAAAGGGCTGATGTAGCTCAGTTGGTAGAGCACTCCCCTGGTAAGCCCGCGGCGTTAGCCGCGACGAAAAGAGGCTGTCGCCGGTTCCGTCTTTCATCCCGGTCATCAGCTCCAGAATTTGGGCGAGCCAGGCGGTGGATTTGGTAGTTTGCAGCAAAGGGCTGATGTAGCTCAGTTGGTAGAGCACTCCCTTGGTAAGGGAGAGGTCACCGGTTCAATCCCGGTCATCAGCTCCAGATTTTCAGCTTCTAGCCGTTAGCTACTAGCTTCCAGCCCGGTCGCTGCGAAATTGGCGACCGTTTTCTTGTGTCAGGTGGCGGCTAAAAGCTAGCAGCTAATAGCTAAAGCTGTCTTTAGCAGGCGGGAGTAACTCAGTGGTAGAGTCACAGCCTTCCAAGCTGTTGGTCGCGGGTTCGATTCCCGTCTCCCGCTCCAGAACCTCGGAGAAAGTGCTGTCTTGAAAAGGCACGGCTTTAGCTTTCCAGATCAATCGCAAAATCCTGGGGCTTTGGTCCCTGAGGGAAGTCACGCAACCATGTTCGAGCAAGCCACCATCCCGATCCAGGACGAAAAGACCTTCGCCGATGTCAAGCAAGCGATCGACGAAGCCTTTGCCCCTGCCCGCGTAACGAAGTTTCTGAACACCGTGGCCGGTGCACGGCTCCGCGTTCGTCAGTTTGAAGCGGTCCTGGCCCACGGCTTCCTCGGCCCCCAGGCCCAGAAAAGCTACGCCGCTCTCGGAGACGCCGACCGAGGCCAGATTCGCGAGCAGTACCTCCGCCACGTCGAACACGTAGCTCCCGAAGTAAGACAAAAATTCTTCCGGCTCTACGCCAGCTATTGAGGAAACGGCAATGCCCCTGAGTAAGGCCAACGAAGACAAAGCCAGATTCATATTCGAGCAAGTATTTGCAGAGTCGAAGCTCTCTTGGGTGGGTCCGGAACAGGACTTCGACAGCGATCGCTATAAGGCACGAGTTCAAGGCGGAGATCTCAAAGGGCAGCTGCTCTACATCTCGACTAACAACCTGGAAGACCGAAACGTATCGGCCGAGAACATCAAGCAGAGGCTGCTGACAGAAATTAAGGGGCAACTGGCCCAAATTCGGAAGTAAAGAGGAAATTATGGCGAAGGAGAAGTTTGACCGGTCGAAGCCGCACGTGAACGTGGGGACGATCGGGCACATCGATCACGGCAAGACTACGTTGACGGCGGCGATCACGAAGGTGCTGCAGAAGCACAATCCG
>Ga0182015_10001978_pt1 | contig 25763 bp, 22 predicted proteins | sample 712P3MmetaG_FD_120478 | JGI IMG/M metagenome (GOLD analysis project Ga0182015, IMG submission 120478) | Permafrost microbial communities from Stordalen Mire, Sweden - 712P3M metaG | ecosystem: Environmental > Terrestrial > Soil > Wetlands > Permafrost | place: Sweden: Stordalen | collected...
CGCCGACGGCATCAGCCGCGCGTCCAACGGCGCACAGATCGGGGTCTTCGCACCGCAAGGCGGCCCCGGCATCGAGAACTCGTTCGCCGGTGTTGCGCAATCGTTCTCGGACGGTACCCCCATTTTGATCCTCTCGGGACCGAACCACGCCCGGCGTTACACGCCGCCGGCGTTACACGCCGCCGTCGTTCAGCGCCGTCGACAACTTCGCACACGTCACGGTGTGGGCGTGTCCGATCGATGATCCGGTGCGCGTCTGGGAAATCATGCGCCGCGCGTTCCACCATCTGCGCAACGGCAAGCGCGGTCCGGTGCTGCTCGAGCTCGTCGGCGATCCGCTCGCTACGGAATCGGGCGACTATAACTATACACCTGTGAAGACGGTGCGCAGTGCACCCGATCTGCGCGACGTGCAGGCCGCGGCCGACGTGCTGCTAACCGCAAGAAACCCGGTGATCCACGCCGGTCAAGGCATCTTGTGGGCCGAAGCGACACCGCAGCTCGTGCGTCTCGCGGAATTGTTGCAAATTCCGGTGCTCACCACGAACACCGGGAAGAGCGGCTTTCCCGAAGATCATCCGCTGTCACTCGGCGCAATGGTCGTCTCCGGTTCGCAGGGCGCGTTCACGTTCCTCAAAGAATCCGACGTACTGTTTGCCGCCGGCTCGAGCCTCACGCGGACGCCGTGGGGACCGCAAATTCCCGCAGGCAAACGCATCGTCCACCTCACGGCTAACGCCGCCGACATCAACAAAGAGTTTCCGACCGACGTCGCTATGCTCGGTGATGCCGCGCTCGGCCTCGATGCGCTGATCGTCGCGATCGGCGATCGCCGCCGTCCGGCATCGGATGTGGCGCAGCGTGTGGCCACACTGAAATCGTCGTGGCTCACGGAGTTCGCAACCGACTTCGACTCGGACGCTGTGCCGATCAACCATTACCGCATCCTGCGCGACCTGCGCAAGCGAGTCGACCCGCAGAAGACGATCCTCACGCACGACGCGGGCAGTCCGCGCGAACAGGCGGTGCCGTTCTGGCCGAGCGTCACGCCGCGCGATTATCTGGGCTGGGGCAAATCGACGATGCTCGGTGCCGGCCTTGGGATGATCATGGGCGCGAAGATCGCGCAGCCGGACAAACTCTGCATCAACCTTATGGGCGACGCGTCGATCGGGATGACGGGCATGGACATCGAGACGGCGGTGCGCAGCAAAATCGGTATTCTCACGATTGTCTTTAACAATGGCGTGATGTACGGCGAGAAAGCCGGTTTAGAAGAAGCGACGGCGAAGTTCGACGCACTCGCGCTGGGTGGAGACTATCGCACGATCGCCTCGGGGCTTGGGGCATGGTCAGCCCGCGTCCAGACACCGGACGCGTTTCTGCCGGCGCTCGACGCGGCGCTCGCGGTCATAGAGACCGGCAAGCCCGCGCTGATCGAGATCATGGCGAGAAACGAGACCCATTTCTCACGCCCGCCGTTCGCGGCTTGACGGAGGTATGACCCGCATGACGTTCCGCACCTGCGCCGGTGCCCTTTTGGCACTGGTTTTGCTTTCCGGCATCGGACGCGCGCGCGCGATTGCCGCCGATCCTGTCGAACTCAACGTCGTGATCTCGCAGACCGGTCAAGGCGCGTTCCTCGGAAGCGAGCTCAAGGAGTCGATGCAGCTTGCGGCTGACGTCGCAAACAAAACCGGCGGCATCCGCGGCCGTCCGCTCAAGCTCGTCTTTTTCGACGATCAAACGAATCCGCAAGTTGCGGTTCAGCTCTTTAGTCAGCTCGCAGCCAAGCACGTCGCAGTCGTCGTTGGCCCGTCGTTCACCGCACCATGTCTCGCCGCGGCGGCGACCGTGCAGTCCAACGGCCCGGTGCTGCTATGCTCGTCGCCCGCGATGCACCCCGTGCACGGTTCATATGCATTCAGTATGACGCCGGGGATCATCGACGATCTCGCAGTCTACGTGCGCTTCTTCCGACTTCACGGCTGGAGTCGCATCGGCCTGATTACGTCGGCTGATGCAACGGGCCAAGACGTCGAAAGGCAGCTCGGCGCCGTGCTTGCCGCGCCGGAGAACAAAGGTATGAAGCTGGTCGAATCGGACCGCTTCGAGCTGACTGCACTCGACGTGACCGCGCAATTCTCACGGCTGAAGGCGGCCAACTGCGATGCGATCATCGCGTGGACGACCGGTGCACCGTGGGGCACGCTCGTGCACGGCATCGACAACGTCGGTTTGGACGTTCCGATCGTCACCTCACCCGGCAACATGGTCAACGCGCAGATGGAATCGCTCTCGACAATACTCCCGAAGCAGCTCTTCTTTGCAGGACTGAACGGGATGGTACGCAACGCGCTGCGCCCGGGTCCGGTCGCCGAAGCGCAAAAGGTCTACTACACGGCGATCGACGGCGCGAAGGTTCGTCAAGACTTCGGTAATCTCACGTCGTGGGACACGATGATGATCGTCATCGACGCGCTGCGCCACCTGGGTCCTGACGCCACGGCTACGCAAATGCGCAACTTCATTCTCGGACTGCACGGCTGGCCAGGCGTCGAAGGCGTCTACGACTTCAGCGATCCCGAGCAGCGCGGCGTCGGTCAAAACGCGCTTTTCATCGCTTCATGGGATCCCGCAAAAAGGAGCTGGATCGCTCAGAGTCGCCCCGGCGGTTACTTGAAGTAATTCGCCGGGGCCGCCATCAAGCTCGCCGCGCCGCACGCTGGCGGCGTGGGCAAATTCTGGAATGAGGGGGCTTGTTGGTGATTTTTATGATACAGCCCCAACTTTCCAAATCAGGGTTCGTTCTTTTTCATGTGCAAGGCGCCGTGCATATGTGCAGACCATCGTGCTCCGCGCGGCGGCCATCACCGCGGATAAATGGTATGGCGTCCGGAGCGCGACCGTGCGTTCAAACCCACGCGAAGCATCGCCGCGGATCACCGGCGGCGGCAGTTTGGAGCGAGATTCTCGGCAAGGACGTTCGCTACACCGGAGCCGACATGAATGCATCTGAGGAAGCTGCACGCAAGCGCGGACCCAGTTGGTCGGCGTTTGATATCCGCATGATGTTCGAGGGCTATCTCGAGCGCGGATTTATCGCGGAAACCGGGGATATCGAAACGTTGACCGCGCTCCTCGGCCACGCGCCCCGAAGCTATCGCGCCTTCGCGGAAGAGACCGCCGCCGAATGGGGCGCAAAATGACGCGGGTGCTGTTCGTCGGCCAGGCACCGGAGACGGTCGATTTTAGCGATCCGTCCCTGCCTCCCGGCTTCAACGCGCAGAAGATCCTGGCCGGCATCGATCTGGCGGCAGCCAAGATCGCGGAGCGGGGTTGGGTCGGGGACATTTGCATGATTCCGCCAGATGCCGCCGGTATCGCAACGCTGGAAAAGCAGCTTGCCGCCGCGACGTACGACTGCAACGTGATCGGCGGCGGTATGCGATTACCGCCTAAGGGCCTCGAACTGTTCGAGAAAGCGGTGAACGCCGGAATAAACCGGTTGCTCACATACGCTGCATCATCCGAATCGAGTTCAGGTAATGTTGTCGTTAGCATATCGGGACTCCTAAATGCCGGTAGCTAGGATTGGCGACTACGCTGTCAACCGTCGCGAACTCAGCCCTTCCAGATAAGGTCGGCGGCGACGAGCGGTCGCGGTAGTAGTTTGTATTTGAACGCGGCATCGAGCAATGGCTGCAGCATGGCCGGGTCGAGCGTCGTCGCCATCGGCTGCCGCAACTTGTCGACTTTCATGTTTGTCCAGTCCGACAGCAGTTCGACCGCGCGACCCTGATTGGCTAGCGACCATTGCGTGCCTTCGACGACGCTTTTGGAAAAGGCGTGCGCCGCAGCTTTGTTTGCGTTGGCCCACGCAGGCGTCGCGACCCAGAGTGTCCCGAGAAAGCGCGGCGCGATTGCGACATACGGATCGGCAAGCACGCGCAAGCCGGCAGCGCGTCCCAGGCTGAGATACGGCTCGAACATGAGGCTCGCGGCGATGCGGCCTTGGGCGAGCGCCTGCGGTACGGCGGCCGGCGGAATCTCAATGAACTGCACGCTTTTCGCGTCACCGCCGTTTTCATCGAGCCACGCCAATGCCGCGAGCTGATCGGTCGAGCCGAGCGAATTGACGGAGATGACTTTCCCGGCCAGGTCCTTCGCGCTGCGAATCGGCGAGTCGCCGGCGACCGCAACGCCCGAGAATGGGTGTTCGGCTTCGCTGATGGCACCCGGCGCAATCGCGGTGAACGGCAAACCTTTGATCACCGACGATGCGAACGACATGCAGTTCGACGCGCCCACCTGCAGCGATCCCCCGACGATCGCCGCCGCAACAACGTTGCCTCCTGCCATTTTCTGCAGATTGACGCTGAGGCCGTTCTTTTTAAAGATGCCGGCTTCTTGCGCGTAGTACGCCTGCGCGGTGATCTCGTTCGAGTTTAAACCGACGTTCAATTCCGCCGCATCGGCGCGCGCGAACGATGGTGCGGCGATGAGCGCGCCGCCGATCAAGAGCGATGCCTTACGAGAAAGTAGCATGGTGCCTCCAATTGGTTGGATCAAATCAGCGCGGCGATGAAATCCGCCACCGTGCTGCTATTGGATTCGAGCATCATCATGTGCCCGTTGCCGGTGATCCCGTGCTCGCCGAGCGCATAGCGCGTCGCATTTGCTCCGGCCGCATTGAGCCAGTCGGCCACGCTCTGCTCGAACGCCGGCGGGTGGTCGGGATCATCGGTACCGTGCACGAGGACGATGCGCTTATCGCGGATTGCGGCCTCGTCGGTGATCCGTGGCGCCGAGCCTTGGAAGTTCATGCGCGCTAAGATGAGCGGAAACGGCACCGGGATCAGCGTGTTGATGTATCGGTCGGCATACGCGCGTGGAAACTGCGTGCCCGGACCAATCAGTTTGAAGTCGGCGGCTTCGCGGCTCATCGACATCGCTTGCCCGCGGCGGATTTTCTGCACCGTCGATCCGGCGAAACGCTGCAGGTGCAGTTCCTCCGGATCCTCGCGCAAGACGAGCGGCAACGGCTGTATGTTTCCAGGCGGCGCGCATGCGATGCCGATCAAGAGCCGGATACGTTCGGGCATCATCTCGAGCAGCTTCCAGCCGAAGTGGCCCGACATCGAGTGCGTCATAAGGATAACGGGCTCGGATTCCGTGCGGATCACGTCCGCGAGGCCATGGCACACCGCGTCGGCAGACAGCTCATCGTCTTCGAGAAATCCACTACGGCCGACGCTCGGCCAGTCCGGGACAACTACGCGATGTCCGTGGCGCACGAAGTCGTATGCCCAGCCGGGGCGGTTGTCGATCGTCGCGAGAAAACACGCGCCCGTGTGGCCGCCGCCGTGCACCAGGACCATCGTTGGCTTGGTCGCGCCACCGATCGGCTCGAGCACGTCGTAGTAGGTCGCCGGATCGTCGGTAAGGCCGGATCCGTAACGCACGTCCGAGCGAATCGCAGGCTGCTCCTTCGACACCTGGCGGCTAGTGGTGGAAGCCCGTGCCTTCCCCCCCGTGGATCGCCGGACGCGGGTGGCTTTCGAAGAAGCGAATCGCCGCTTTGAAATCGCGCAACAAGAGCGCCGCCATGTCCATCGTGAAGCCGCGCCGGCACATGATTCGCATGACGCTGACATCGGAGGCGTTCCCGGAAAGGGCGAAGGCAGGGACTTGCCAGCCGCTCGTGCGTAAGCGGTCCGAGAGATCGTAGAGCGAGTAGCCCGGATCTTCATCCGCGGCGATGCGGAACGAAACTGCGGGAATGCCCTGGCGCGGATCGCCAACCGAATAGAAGTCGAACGGCCCGGCCTGCGCCAACTCCTGCGCCAGATAGCGCGCGACGCGGTACGACGCGTTCTGGACCTTCGCGTACCCGTCGCGGCCGAGACGCAGAAACTGATAGTACTGCGAGATCACTTGACCGGCCGGACGCGAGAAGTTGATCGCGAATGTCCCGACTTGGCCGCCCAGGTAGTCGACGTGGAAAACGAGCTCCTCGGGCAGCGAGGCCGCATCGCGCCAGATGATCCAACCGCAGCCCAGCGGCGCGAGCCCGAACTTGTGGCCCGAAGTGCTGATCGACTTGACGCGCGGCAAGCGGAAATCCCACACGATCTCCGGCGCACAGAACGGTGCGAGGAAGCCGCCGCTAGCCGCGTCGATGTGCATGTCGATATCGAGCCCCTTGGTCTTCTGCAGCTTGTCGAGGGCGTCGTGCAAGGGCTCGGGAAATTCGTAGTTGCCGGTGTGCGTCACGCCGAAGGTCGGCACGACTCCGATAGTGTTCTCATCGATCGCCTCGAGCATCCGCTCGGGATCGAGGAAAAGACGGCCGTGCTCCATCGGGATCTCGCGAATCTCGACGTCCCAATAGCGGGCGAACTTATGCCAGCAGACCTGTACCGGCCCGCAGACGAAATTCGGTTTGTCGGTCGGCTTACCGAGGGCACGCATCTTCGCACGCCAGCGCCACTTCATCGCCATGCCGCCCAGCATGCAGGCTTCGCTCGAACCAATCGTGTTGGTACCGGTCGCACCTTCGGGCCACTCCGGCGCGTTCCACAGATCGGCCATCATGTTGACGCACCGCAAATCGATCGCGGCCGACTGCGGGTACTCTTCCTTGTCGATCCAGTTTTTGCTGATCGAGATGTCCATCAACCGGTGGACATACTCGTCGTCCCAGGTTTGACAGAACGTCGCCAGATTCTGGCGCGCATTGCCGTCGAGGAAGAGCTCGTCGTGCACGAGCTGATAGGCCGTATCCCCTGGCATCTCGTGCTCGGGAAAGTCGGTGTCGGGAGCGACGAAGTCGAGCGCGTCGGAAGAGTACGGCAGCTCGGGGATCGGCGACGGCGCGGGGGTCGCGGGGACTTCCATCATGGTACGGGTTCCTCTCGGATGGATGCGGCATGTGCAAGTGCGGCTTCGAGGACGTCCAAGCCCTCGTCGAGCTCAGCATCGCCGATCACGAGCGGAGCAATGAAACGGATAACGTTCTCGTGCATGCCGGCCCGCACGAGGATCAGGCCGTGCTCGTAGGCGTAACGAATGACGGCCGCGGTGACGACCGTGGCGGGCTGCTTCGTCGCGCGGTCGGTTACGAGCTCGAGGGCCAGCATCGGGCCGAGACCGCGCACGTCGCCGACGAGCGGCATCGCCGCCCCCCACGCCTCGAAGCGCGCGCGTGTGCGCGTGCCGATCTCCACCGCGCGGGCGAGATAGTCCGGGGCGCGCATCAGATGCAGCGCCGCGCGACCCGCCGCACACGCAACCGGATTTCCGGAGAACGTCCCGCCGAGGCCGCCGGGTAACGGCGCGTCCATGAGTTCGGCGCGACCGACGACCGCGGCAAGCGGCAAACCAGCGGCGAGCGACTTTGCCAAGCACAGCAGATCGAAGGCGATTCCGGCTTGCTCGAAGGCGAACATCGTCCCGGTGCGCCCGAAGCCGGTCTGCACTTCGTCGAGGATCAGCACCGCGCCGATGCGGTCACAGCGCGTCCGCAAGTGTCGCAGAAAAGCGGCCGGAACCGGCACGTAGCCGCCTTCGCCGGCGACGGGCTCGATGATGATCGCGGCGACGCGCTCCGCCCCGACCTCGTCGTCGATCAGCCGGTCGAGCGCGCGGATCGCGGCCGGCACGTCCGTTCCGTGGTAGGCGAACGGCAGCGGTGCGCGATAGATCTCAGGCGCAAACGGACCGAAGCCCAGCTTGTAGTTGCGGTGCTTCGCGGTCAGCGTCATCGTCAGTAGCGTGCGGCCGTGATAGGCGTGCGAGAACGTGACGACGGCATCGCGCGCCGTCGCATTGCGGGCGATTTTGATCGCGTTCTCGACCGCTTCGGCGCCCGAGTTCGCCAACATCACTTTCTTCTCGAACGCCCCCGGAACGAGCGCGACGAGGTCCTCGGCGAGTCCCACGTACGACTCGTAGCCGGCGACCATGAAACAGCTGTGTAGCAGGCGTTCGGCTTGCAAGGCGATCGCGGTCACCACGGTCGCCGGCGTATGGCCGACGTTGAGCACGCCGATGCCACCGGAGAAGTCGAGGAACGTGTTGCCGTCGACGTCGGTCAGGGTCGCGCCGTGCGCCGCATCGACGCAGATGGGAATGCCTTCGCTGACGCCCCGCGCAATGACGGCCCGTCGCCGTGCGAGGTATGCGCGCGACTTGGGCCCCGGAATCTGAGTACGCAGACAAATCGCGCGCTGGTCCAGCACCCGACTATGCTACCACACCTGCGCTCCGTGTGTTTCCTAGGCGTAGGCGTCGCTGAAGGGGAGGCTTCGTGCGCGTTTGCCGGTGGCTGCGAAGACCGCTGATGCGACCGCCGGCGCGATCCCGGGCAAGCCGAGTTCTCCGATTCCTGTGGGCGCCTCGTGGCTTGGGAGTGCATATACGTCGATCGACGGTGCGTCGCGCATGTGGAGTACCGTGTATGTATCGAAGTTCGCCTGTTGCACGCGCCCGTGTTCGAGCGTGATCTTGCCCGTCAGTGCCGCCGAGAGCCCATAGGTGATGGCACTCTGCGTCTGCGCTGTGACGATGGCCGGGTTGACGACGGTTCCGCAATGTACGACCGCGGTCACGTGATGCACTTTGGGTTGGCCGCCGCTCACCGACACGTCGGCGACGAGGGCGCCGACGCTGCCATTCCAATACATTGCCGCAATGCCCTGATGCGTGCCGCGTTCACGCGGACGACCCCAACCGGCGCGCGCCGCCGCCTCGCGCAGGCACTGCGCCGTCGGGGACTCGGCCGGCAGCATCGCGAGACGGAACGCGAGCGGATCCTTGCCGGCGGCGTGCGCCAGTTCATCGATGAACGATTCGGTGACGAACTCGTTCCAATTCGCATCGGGCGCACGCCAAGAACCGACCGGGATGCCGTGTTCGTAGTCCGCGACGGCGGCCGTATAGTTGGCGATCACGTACGGGATGTCGGTGACGCCGTTCCGCGCCGCCCCGTCGACCGCTGTGAACGACGGATCGTGGGCGCGTCGCGTCGACTCCGCGACGACGACGTGACGCAGCGCGAGCAGACCGCCGTGCGCGTCGATGACGCCACGCACCGCGTTGACGCTCATCGGGCGGTACCAATCGTGTTGCGTGTCGTCTTCACGCGTCCATACGACTTTCACCGGCGCTTTGATAGCGTTGGAGACCGCGACCGCTTCCTCGATATAGTCAGACTGAAGGCGCCGCCCGAAGCCGCCGCCGAGCATCGTCGTGTGAATGATGCATTTCTCGAGCGGTAGTCCGGTAATCGCCGCAGCCTTGGCCTGGCCGAGTGTCTGCGCCTGGGTGGGCGCCCACACTTCACAAATGCCGTCGTGAACGTACGCCGTTGCGTTCTCGGGTTCCATTGCGGCGTGCGCGAGGAACGGTCCGCGGTAGATCGCCTCGAGCGTCTTCGCGCCGTGGACATTATCGACGCCGTGGCCGCGTTGAAGTGCAATCTGCCATTGAGCCGGATCGCTCGCCATGCGCTCCGAGGCCGCGAACAGCTCGGCACTGCTGAGTTGCGCGTTCGGGCCTTCGTCCCACTCGACGACCAGTGCATTGCGGCCCTGAAACGCAGCCCAAGTGTTGGCGGCGATGACGGCGACGCCGGTCGGCACTTCGACCGCATCCAGCACGCCGTGAATCGCCTTGGCCTTGGTGGCGTCGAAGCTGCGGACCTTGCCGCCGAAAACCGGCGAACGCGCGATCGCGGCATAATGCATTCCTGGAACTTTGACGTCCATCCCGAACCGCGCGCTTCCGTCGACTTTCGCGGGAATGTCGAGCCGGCGGGTCGACGCAGCGCCGATGAGCTTGAACTGTGAGGGGTCCTTGAGCGGCACGTTGGCCGGCACGGGGAGCGTCGCGGCGAGGGCGGCCAACGACCCGTATGTTGCGCGGCGATTCGTCGCGCGATCGATCACAACGCCGTTCGCGGTGACGAGATGCGCGGGATCGACGTTCCATCGTTTCGCCGCAGCGGCGACCAGCATTGCGCGAGCGGTCGCGCCCGCACGGCGAAGCGGAAGCCAGGAGTCGCGCATGCTGGTGCTGCCGCCCGTCGTCATTCCCGTCGCGCCTTCATAGATATAGCGCGGCGCGGCCTGGGCGAACGTGACGCGAAGCCGTTCGAGTGGGAAGTCGAGTTCCTCGGCGATCAGCGTCGGGAGACCGGTCATGACGCCCTGGCCCATTTCGGACTTGTTGAGGGTGACGGTGACCGCGTCGTTCGGGTCGATTTGCAACCAGACATCGGGAGCGAAGCCGTTTGCAGCGACCGCGGCCGGAGCTCGTGTCTCGAGACTGACACCCAGCGCGAGGCTACCGGCGAACACGCCGGCCAGCTTGACGAATTCGGAGCGCGAGACTGTTGCCGTCATGCCGATTTCTGCAGTTGGCCGGCGGCACGGTGGATCGCCGAGCGTATTTGCTGATAGGTTCCGCAGCGGCAGATATTCGTCATCGCCGTCTCGATGTCGGCATCCGTCGGGTGCGCATTTTGTTGCAGCAGACCCGCCGCAGCCATGAGTTGCCCCGATTGGCAGTAGCCGCACTGCGGGACTTGCTCTTCGATCCACGCCTCTTGCAGCACGTGCATGCGGTCTGCTGCCAGCGACTCGATCGTCGTGATGCGCTTGCCGGCCGCAGCCGATACGGGAAGGACGCAAGACCGCGTCGCTTGCCCGTCGATGTGGACGGTGCAGCAGCCGCAGAGCGCAACCCCGCATCCGAACTTCGTGCCTGTCAATCCGACGACGTCGCGTATTACCCAGAGAAGCGGCATCTCATCGGGAACGTCAACGTCGTGACGCTGTCCGTTTACGTTCAAGGACTGCATGTGTGGCCTTCCGCTCCCAAACTACTATGCCTGCGATGGTAGCGGAACCGCCGCGAAAGCGGTAAGACGATCTTTCGGGACCGTCTAGATATCGGCGTCCTAGCGTGCAGGCCAGTTGTACAGCACGATGTCTTGCAGATATTGGTTGCCGACCATTTGTGTCGCCTTGCAGGTCATAACAAGTGCCTCCTCGTCCGCGACATGTGCCAGGCACCCCTCGGTAACGTGCAACGATCGCCCATCCGTGATACGAATGTAGCGCGCGTCGCCGCTGAACCGCTGAAGCGTAATAACATTCGGTAGGAATGTGGCCTCGTAACCGATCATCTCGTCGCCGGCGAGCGCGATTCGCGCGACCGGTTCGATCCGCGCATCGTGAACGTGGTCGATACTGAAGGCTTCCGTGCCGTCGACGTATCGCGCGCGCACCGCAATACGGTTGTCGGGCAGAAATAGCGGGGGCGAGACGAGATTGCTGGCGATGCGACGCGCGACCGGCGTTTCTTTAAGCGCGATCGCATCGGCGTATGTGTAGAGCGTGTGATCCACGCCGAGATACAGCGCGTTGCCCTCCAGGCCCGCTGTGGCGCCTTGGCCGATCGGCCGCTTGTCGGCCGGATAGCGTTCGGGCTCCGGTCGCAGATCGACCGCGCGCGACGTCGCGCCCGTCGCCAGGTCGGCATGAAAGATCGTCGCGGGCTGATAGACGTCGGGTCTGCCGTGACAGCATATGTCGTTCACGATCGCGATGTTTCCGACGGCGCCAAGAATATAGGTGTCCGGACCGTTGGTGACGATGTCCTCGAGACGGCGGCAACCGATGATCTCGCTATGCTCGAGCAACATCGCGCCGGACGACCATCCGGTAACGGCGTACGCACACACTCCGAGCGGAACGATGCTTTGCACTTGATCGACGCCGAACGTTCCAGAACGCGATTCAATCGCTCCCGATGTTGCATTCAAGCGAATCACGCGACCACCGTTGCAGCCGACGATGATATCGGCGCCGTTGCGGATCATCGCACTTACGCGTGCAACCGGCTCCCATGCCGGCGGCGGGCAGACAGAGGCACGATGCCAGCGCAGCGCACCATCACTGACACGCCGCGCGCCGACGCCGCCACGGCTCGTGCCGAAGAAGATTGTCGTGTCAGACGTGACAATCGTTGACGTATGATCTTTCGTGCGCCACCTGAGTTGCCCGGACGATCGCTCGAGCACGACGGTGGTGGGATCGCCGGCCGCAACGACTGCGTCTCCGGCAAAGGCGATTTTTCCGAGCGTCGACGTGTCGGGAAGTGTGACGCGCCATCGCGCCGTCGCGGAATCGGTGGCCGCGCTGTGTGCCGGCGCCGCGGCAGCGAGCGCGAGCGCCGCAACAAGCGCTACGCCCGCAAGCCAGGATGCTCCGACCGCCGCAATCACATTCGCAAGGTTTGCCGCGCGCCCCAGGGGGTTCCCCCGGCCTACGCGGATTTTGTGGTCGAAATCGCTAAAGCTTATCGGACCATGTCAACGACTACGCTCACCGATGCCAGCCAAGCGGCCCGCACGTTCCTTGCCGGCGAAGAAGCCCGCATCGACGGCGAGATCAAAGTCCGCGGAGAGGCGATCTTTACCGCCGACTGTTCCCGCGAAGGGATGCTCTGGGCGGCGTTCGCCGAGTCCCCGTATCCGCGCGCCAAGATCGTCTCGATCGATACGACGGCGGCGCTGGCGGTCCCGGGAGTGCGCGCGGTGCTTACGGGTCAAGACATCGGCGAGCGCCGCTTCGGTAACCTGATCAATGATTGGCCGGTGCTCGCGTACGGCGAGGTCACGTTCATCGGCGAGTTCGTCGCCGCGGTCGCGGCCGAGACGCGCGAAGCGGCCGTCGAAGCTGCAACGCTGCTCGACGTCACCTACGAAGAGTTGCCGGCGCAACTGAATGCGGTTGCGGCCATCGAGCCCGATGCGCCGCTCACCCACCCGAATGTTGCATCGTTCGTCTATGCGGGGCCACCGCGCCCGCCGCTGCCGCACCCCAACATGCAGGGTTACGAGCTGCACGTGAAGGGCGATCCGGACGCGGTCTTCGCTACGGCCGATCGCGTCTTCGAGCGCACCTTCACGACGCCGCGCTATCATGCCGGATATATCGAGCCCCGCGCGACGCTGGTCTGGTTCGACGGCGCCGGCGTGCTCCACGTCATTTCGAGTCACAAGGGCCCGTTCAAGCTGCGCGACATCATGGCGCAAGTGCTCGAGGTCGACAAAGACCACGTCATCGTCGAGCCGAGTTACATCGGCGGCGAGTTCGGCGCCAAGGGTCTCGCGGTCGAAGCTCCCGCGCTGGCGTTTCTCGCTCGTGCGACCGGACGGCCGGTCAAGCACGTTCGTACGTATCTCGAAGACGTGCGCTCGAGCCACGTGCGCCACGCGTCGACGACCCGGGTTCGGCTCGCAACGAGCAACGACGGGATGATGCTGGCGCTCGACTTCACGACGATCTTCGACGGCGGTGCGTACGGCGCGCACAAGCCGGCACCGGGCGTTCTCCCCGGACGGCCGCCGAAACTGCCCTATGACATCGCCGACATGCGGATGGAACGCGCCGCCGTGTACACCAACACCGTGCCGGCGGCATTCTTGCGTGCACCCGGTGATCTGCAGATCATATTTGCGCTCGAATCGATGACCGACATCGTCGCGCACGAACTTCGGATCGATCCGCTCGAATTTCGGCTGAAGAACGCGATTGCCGACGGTGATACCGATATCGAAGGAAGCCCGGTGACCGAGTCGCGTTCGCGTGAAGTTTTGGTCGCATTACGCGAGGCGATGCACTGGGGCGAGCCGCTCCCGGCCGGGCGCAGTCGCGGGATGGCGCTGAGCGCGCGGCACATCTCCGGCGGCGCAACGAGTTTCCTCGTCACGGTGCAACCCGAGGGCGGGCTCGCCGTCCACACCGGCGCCGTCGAACCGGGCGTCGGCCAACACACGGTGATCCAGCGCGTGCTCGCCGCCGAGCTCGGCATCGATTCCGAGCGCATCACGGTGACGCGCGGCAACACACGCGACGTTCCCCTCGACCCGGGGATCGGTGGCAGCAGAGGAACGAACATCCTCAGTCACGCCGCCCTCGATGCCGCGCAGAAGGTTCGCGCGCTATTTGCCGAGGCGGGCGTCGACCATCTATCATGGAACGACGCGGTTCGCGCGGTGACGAAAAACGGGCCGGTGACCGTCACCGGCGCCGGCTCGTCGGTGCATACGCCGGGCCATGCGATGTATCTGAATTTTGGCGCGTACGGGGCTGACGTCTCGATCGACGCCGATACCGGAACGGTCAAGGTCCACGAGATCGTGTTCGTCGCCGACGTCGGACAGATTATCAACCCGATCGCCCACAAGGGGCAGATCGACGGTGGATTTCTCATGGGTCTCGGCAGCGCCTTGACCGAGGAGATCGTTCTCGAAGATGGACGAATCGTGAACCCCGCGCTCTCCGACTACAAGCTCCCCTGCCAGCGCGATATGCCGCCGTTCCGCGTGATCCAGCTGCCGCCGACCGGCGGCCCGGGCGCGTACGGTGCGAAGGCTGCCGGCGAGTTCAACACCGCCGGCGTCGCGCCCGCGATCGCAAACGCGATCGAAGGGGCCTGCGGCGTGCGTCTCACCGCGCTCGGGATCACGTCGGAACGAATCTACGACGCGCTCCACCATCTGCCGCAGACCACCCGCTCATAGCGCGCTCGGCCACGCGTATTATGTGGTGTAGGAAAGCAACCTCATCTTAGCGGTCGCTACCGATTCAATTCGGGTTGGTGCCTATTCATACTGTGTAGGCGGTTAAAGCGCCGGCGTCGCTGCCGGCTTCGGTTGCCCGGCCGGAACCATGACGGAAATTGTGCAGGTCTCCGTTTTCGCGCTTGAACCACCCCAGGGCAAGCCGACGTAGCTTTGTTTCAAAGCCGCCTCCGCGCCGCCGTGTGGGTCAATGACTCGGCTGAAGCCTGACGACTGGCAGCCCTTGGTGTTCGTCGTCGCCGACGGCGGCGCGCCTGCGAAATATTGCACGTTGAAGCCGTTCGGATAGAAAAACAAGCACCCGAGCGTGACACCATGGCGCGCGTAGAGGCTCCCGTCCTCTTTCGTGCAGATGGCCTTGTCGGTGATGAGCATATCAATATCGGTGAAGCTGGCCCCCGCGGGTGCCAATGAAGAGCCCAGTCCGTAACTCGACTTCGGAATGTAGAGGCAGATCGAAGTCTTCGCCGCTTTGCAGAAGCTCGTGTAGTCCGGCGCCCACCGCGACCCTGGCACTCCCGTCCACGGTACGGCGTTGTACGCGGCGGACGGTATCGCCAGAAGGGTCAAGGCCGGACGATGGCTCGCGCGTTTAACCCGCGATTCGCCATCGCTCTTTAGAAGCTTATTCGCTACGGTCCCCAGGGCCGCGGCGTTGGCGAACCGCTGCATGCGGCGTCGGTGATCGCTGCGTAACGCGCCCAAAGAAACGACCAGACCGGGCTTTAGTTCGATCGGAGTGCGGTCGGGCAACCTCGCGCGAGCATTTACCGTAAGGTGTTCGAGTTGGAGCGCGCCGGTCGCGTGGGAAGTCGAAACGGCGCCGCTGGCGACCCCCGCGCCGAGAAGAGCGAACGCGAGAACTGAGAGCGCTTGCCGTCGGTATGTCATCGACCGCTGTCTTTCTCGAAACGGAACATGTCAGCTAGGCAAAAAGCCTTCGCGAGCGGGAATTCGAGGCCTTGCGCGCCCGGCCAACGGCGTCGGACAGCGAACGGGATGACTCCCCCAGTAAAATACCGCACGTGTACAACACCACGATCCGCCCGAACATCCACCTGAACTGACGACGCGAGCGGCGCAAGCTCAGGCGCCGCTCCACATGAGATCGGTCGCCTTCGTCGCGACGACGTAGGCGTAATGCGCGGCGACGTCGAGCGGGGGCTGGAAGAGCCCCGGATCCGTCTTGGTCGCGAGGCGCAAGTACGTCCGCGGAACGGGCGAGCCCAGCGCCTTCGAGAGGACGTCCGCGGCCGCGCTCCGGTTGATCAGGGCCCATGCTCCCGCATCATAGATCGCGGCTACAAAGCGACGCACGATGTCCGGATAGTTCTGCACGTAATCGGCCGTCGAGAACCAGCCGGACGGAACCCAGAGCGGCGAGATCGCCCCCTCGATGTCGCCGAGGCTGCGCATCCCGTTGCCCAGTGCCGTCTCGAGCATCGGCGGCACGGCGACGGCCGCCGCGATCCGGTTTTCGACCACCGCAGCGACCGACGCCGTCGGCGGGATCTCGATGAAGTGAACGGTCTGCGAGTCGCCGCCTTGCTTGTCGATGAAGTTGGCCGTCTCTAGCTGGTCGAGCCCGCGCGGGCTCGAGACGGCAACCGTCTTGCCGGAGAGGTCGCGCACGGTCGCGATTCCCCCGTTGCCCGCGACGATCAGCCCGGAGCGTGCATCCTTCGCATCGATCACCTCGCCGAGCGCCACGACCTTGAACGACACGTTGTTGGCGTGGGCTTGGGCCAATTGCAGGATGTTGGAGATGCCGAACTGCGCGGTTCCGCCGACCACGGCCGCGGCGTTCGCGGCGCCGTTGTTCTGGGTGAGGATCTGCGCGTCGAGTCCGTGCTTGCGGAAGAATCCCTGTGCGGCCGCGTAGCGCGCCGCCGCGTGAGGCTCGACGAGTCCGCAGGCGACGGTGATCGGCGTAAGCGCCTGACCCTCGGCGCGTTCGGCCGATGCTCCAGCGACCGCCACGGCGGAAAGACCGGCGAGCCACGAGGCTCGCGTGCTGCTAAACAGAGGCAAAGAGCTCATCCGTGCTGAGCACTCGGCTCGTGTACCCCTGCTCGAATCCGTAGCGCACGAAGGCTTCGACCAGGTCGCGATTGCCGTCGAGGCCGTGCGTGTACATCGGCCTCGATCCGAGCACGCGACGCTGCCGCTCAAGCGCCTCCAGCGCGCCGGGCACGCTGAGGTACTTCGGCCGCCGGTAGGCGCGGTCGACGAGCGTCTGCGCCTCGCTGAAAGCGTCGAGGAGGTTCCGGACGATCCAGGGTTCGCGCTCCAGCAGCGATTCGCGCGCGACCAGGACGTGCGTCATCGGCACGCCGCCCCCTCGGCGGTAGTAGGCTTCATTCTCCGCCTGATGGTCGGCGAACAAGCGCCGGATCCGCGGGTCGCCGGCGTTGACAGCATCCGGCGCGTTGGGCAGGAACAACGCGTCGACCTTGCCCTCGAGGAGCAACTGCTGGGGATCGCCGGCGTCGAGGTGCAAGCGAACGCCGTCCGGGAGCGCGTAGCCCGCGCCTTCGTCGGCGAGACTCGAGAACCACTCGACATCCTGCGGCTGCAGCCCGTAGAACTCGCTGCACATCCCGCGCAGCCACAGATTTACCGTGAGCCGGTAGGCTTCGCTCGCGACACGGCAGTCGCGTAGGTCGGCCGGCACCCGGTACGGCGAATCCGTGCGAACGTAAATGTGCGAGAGCGGCGGCATCCGCAACGGAAAGATCGGGAGCGCACGCACCGGCTCGCCGCGGTCCCGCGCCATGATGTACCACGAGAACGACATCTCCGCGATGTCGTACTCTTCGTAGACCGGCCGAAGGCAGAAATTCCAGCCTTCCTGGAGCGTGAACGTCGGTTCGAGACCGGCCAGCTTTACCGAACCGTCGGCGATCGGGCGCGTGCGGTCGTAATCGCAGAACGTGATGCTGATCGGAAGGTTGACTCGCGGCAGCACCGCGACGTCCGGCCGGCGCTCGTTCAACAAATCCATCGGATACGCTCCCGTGGTCGGAGTCCGAAATTAATTAGGACACAGGTGAGCATTGATTTTACGCTTGGCGGCTCCTGCCGCCGTATGCGTCGCAATCATCCAAGCCGAGACAGCGCGTTACCGAACGTGTTCTGACGTAAAAGCACCCTGTCGCAACATTCATGCCTGCCAGCCCACAGACGGCATCCGCTCTCAGTGAGCGCTCCAGTGGATGAGCCGCTTGTCGGTCACCATGAAGAGCATGTTGAGCAGATAGCCGATGATGCCGGCGATGATGATCGACGAGTACATATCGGTGACGTGCAAGACCTCCTCGCCCTCGATGATGCGATGCCCGAGCCCTTGATCCGAGCCGATGAACATCTCGGCCACAACGACAACGACGAGCGACGTACTGATGCCGGTTCGCAAGCCGACCATGGTTTGCGGCAGGCTCTCGAAGAACAGCACGTCGCGGAAGATCTGGAACGGCGAAGCGCCCATGACCTTAGCCGCGAGGATGCGCGACTTGCGCGCATTCATAACGCCATAGGCGCTGTTGAAGACGACCACCGAAAATACGCCGAATGCCGCAATCGCGATCTTATTGATATCGCTGATCCCGAAGAACAGAATGAAGAGCGGAATGAGCGCGCTCGCCGGCGTCGAGCGGAAGAAATCGATCAGGAACTCGACGCTTCGGTAGAGCCGCTCGTTGCTTCCGAACGCGATACCGAGCGGAATGCCGAGGAGCGCGCCGATCAGAAACGCGACCACTGCACGCGAGAGGGTCACGAACGCGTCGGCCAGCATCGACCCATGCAGCAGAGCGTCGAACATATAAGCGAACGTCGCGAATGGCGTCGGCAGCAGCACGGGCCGTACCACGTTCATCTCACAGATGCCCCACCAGACGAGGACGAAACCAACCGGCCCGGCAAGCGGCAGCAGCCAGCGGGTAGCGAGATTCATCGTAACATCTCCTCGCGAAAAAGATGCAGCGCGTGCTGCTTCGTCGCGACAAATTCGGGACTGGCCATGATATCGATCGTGCGCGGGCGATCGGTGTCGTACCGGATCAGTTCGACGATCCGCGTCGGCCGCTTACCGAGGAGCAAAATCCGATCGGCGAGGTACACGGCTTCCTCGAGATCGTGCGAGACGAGGACGGTCGGCAAGCCCGTCTCCATAAACACCTGTTGGAGCTTATCACGGATATAGAGCGTCATCTCGTAATCGAGCGCAGAAAAAGGTTCGTCCAAAAAGAGAACCTCGGGCTCGGCAACGAGCGCACGCAGGATCGCGACGAGCTGTTGCTGACCGCCGGAGAGCTCATAGGTACGCCGTTTCAGATCGAGCTTGATTTCAAACGCGGCGAGCAGTTGATCGACACGTTCACGCTGTTGAGCACGCGGAACCCCGCGAACCTTGAGCGGGTATTCGATGTTCTCGAGCGCTCGCAACCAGGGGAACAGCGAATCACGATAGTTTTGAAAGACGTAGCCGATACGCGCCGAGCGAAAGTCGCGGCCGCCGATCCGAACCGTGCCGGCATCGAACGGCACGAGGCCGCTCATCATATTGATTAGCGTCGACTTCCCGCACCCGTTCGGACCGAAGATCGTCGTGAACTTACCGCGCGGCAAATCGAGATCGAAGTCGCCGTAGAGCACCTGACCCCCGAACGCTTTGGAGAGCCCGCGGATCGTGATGAACGGCTCGTCGATCACGCCTTGTAAAGCATTGCCGCAACGCTTAGCTTGCGCGTCAGAATGTTCTTGGCGTAGAACAGATCGTAGTTGTCTTGAAAGTATCGTATATCCGACGGCTTGAATTCATCGAAGAGCGTGTAACTGATCGGCAGAATCGCCTCGACGAGTTTGGGGTCGTACGATGTGTAGGACGTATATGCCGTGCGGGCGGCATTGAGGTCTGAGCGCGTTGCTTCGAAGCCGCGCTTCATACCGGCGACGAACTTCTTGGTGCCGGCCGGATTTTTCTTGATAAAGTCCGTCGTGATCACTGCGGCGCCGCCGTACCACGGCGCGCTCGCATTTCCGAGCAGGTAGCGCGACCGCACGCCGACTTCGAGAAAATCCGTCAACCCTTGAATGTGGCCGATCGTACCGTTGGGTTCGTAGGTATAGGCGGCATCGATTTGCCCCGACGCAACCGCGGCAATGTGCTGCGCGGGCGCGAGTTCTTGCGGAACGACGTCGCCGGCACCCGCCTTTTGCAGGATGATCGTCGCTTCGACCACCGCCTGCGGCCCCACTCCGCAAGCGACCTTCTTGCCTTTGAGATCGGCGATCTTCTTATACGGCGCACCCTTCGCGACGATGAACGAATCGAGGATCGATTTGTCGCTGCTCAAATTCGCGCCGAGAATTTCAAAGAGGTCCGGCTGCGCGATTTCCGCGGTCGCCAATTGCGTGGAACCCGTTCCAGTCGCCGTGGCGTCGATGCGCCCCGCAACCAGTGCCTCCGTCACCTTGACTTGATCGGCAAACTTCACCAGCGTGACGTCGATGCCGGCATCTTTCCAATAGCCGTTTTTATCGGCGACGAAAAACGGTAGCGCCGCCGAAATCGGCCAATAGCCGACGAGGATCTTGGCTGCCGATTGAGCGGCTGCCGGGCGGCCGAGCGTGCCGGCGGTTAAGGCCCCCACGGCGCTACCGATAAACGAGCGACGTTCCAAAGCATCTCTCCCGTGAGGACGCAACTCGCATCGAGAAGCGTCCCCCCACTTTAGGGTTACGCGGCGGCCGTGTCACCGTGCATAAGGCGAACCCGACGCGGACTTTTCTCGACGGGCTTGCCGGCGAAACCCGACCGTCACGGTCCCCGGCGCCGGATGGCGTTTTCTTTCACGCTCAGCGGATGATCGTGACCCGAATCGCCCCCCGCACCCGGTAGCGCGAGCTTATTCCGTGCGGCTACTCGCACGTTTCGTCCGGACCGCCGGCCATCGTCCGCGCGCGTTAGCCCCTGTAGATCAGCGAGTTCACATCGACCGCACGATCGAATATCTTGTATTTGGTCGCGAGGTTGAGCACCGGCTGGATCAGTGCCGCGTCGAGGGAGGTCGCCCAAGTCGCACGCGCCATGCCGGCGAGTTGTTTCGCGTCGAGTTGCTGCCGTTCGGCGAAGATCGAGAGCGTCGCCGCACGGTGGGCGTTGCACCAGGTGGCCGACTCGTAGATCGCAGCGACGACTTTCTTCACGCGCGACGGCTCCGCGTCACACCAGCTCTTCGCCGCGTACCATGCCGTATCCAAGAACCTCGGTGCGATCGCGTCGAGCGGGTGGCCGACATCGCGGACGTCGCCGGCGGCGAGGGTGATGAACGGTTCGCTCAACGCGCCTGCGTCGATCGTGCCGCGTTGCAGCGCGGCAACAGTCGCCGATTGCGGAATCTCGACGATCCTCACCTTGCTCGCGTCGACGCCGTTCATCGGTAGCCACGCCTTCAGCGACGCGGTGGAAAGGCCGACCAGCGTCGGAACCCCGATCGTCTTGCCTGCCAGGTCGCGCCCGCTCTTGATCGGCGAATTTTTCGCAACAGCGACGATCAGCGTGCTCTCGGTCGACAGGTAGATCGCACCGCCGGCGATGATCACCATCGGCAGTCCAGCTATCATCGCGTTGACCGGCGAGACGAGGTCGCCCGTCCCCATGTCGATCGAGCCACCGGCGACCGCCGCGGCCATCGCGCCGGCATTGTTTACGACCTGCGCATCGTAATCGATGCCGAGCCGCGCGAAGACACCGGCATCCTTGAGGAAGAACGGTTCGGCGAAGAGATCGGAGAAGGGCGCGCCCATCCGTATCTTCGCTGCTTGTGCCGCCGCGCGGCGTGGGAGCGCCGTGGCGGCGGCTCCGGCCCCCAGCGCCGCGAGGAAGGTCGATCGAAGCGCGTGGGTCATGGCTCCTCCCTTATCCGCGTTTCGGTTCGGATGCGCGGCGTGATGCCGAGCCCTCACCCGCGCCGATTTTTTCATCGTGATCGGGAACGACGCGCACGTCGAGCACGTACACCGCACCCGCGCGTACCGCGTGAATCGCCGCGGCCAGCGCCGGGCCCAGGTCTTTCCGGCGCGCGATCGGTCCGGCGGCCTGCGCGCCTTGCACGCGCGCAATCCCAGGGATGTCTACCGGCGGATCGTCGATCTTCTGACCGATCCACTTCCGCTCGACCTGGCGGCCCCGATCCTGCGCCATCTTCTCCTGATGCGATTCGTCGTTGTAATACGAGCGGTTGTTCGCGACGACGATCAGCAATGGAATCTTGTTGGCGACGGCGGTCCAGAGTGCGGTCGCACCCATCAGGAAGTCGCCATCGCCGAGCATGGCGACCGGTAGACGGCCGCTGCCGCGCAGCGCAAGCGCGGCGCCGACCGCGTTCCCCGGCCCGATACCGATACCGCCGCCGCCGCCGACACTGAGGAAGCTTAGCGGGTCCGTAAGGACGAAGTCGCCGACGTCTGAACCGATCGGGACGCGGATGTAGCACGGTTCCTTGCCCGCGCACGCATCTTGCACGCCGACGCAGAACGCGTGCAGGCCGATAACGTCGTCGTCGACGGCGATCCCGTGATTGGAGGGCCCGTTGGTCTGGCTCTTCGCGGGCGGCGTGTACTTTGGGAGCGGGCCGAGCTCCCCGAGCAACGCCTCGACGAACGCATCCGGATCGGCGGCGAGGCTCAGGTCGGCCGGTGCGATCGCCTGATAATCCATCGACCAGCCGTTATGAATGTAGCGGTCGAGCGCACACGAGACGATCGTCGCATTGCAGCGCTCCTGGCCGAACACCGTTCCAAGCGTGCCCGCCAAATCGACGTATTCAAGCGCGAGGATCACGTCGGCCGCGCGCAATGCCGCGGCAGCTTCCTTCCTCGGTCGCGACGCCGGCGGCGTGCAGTGCAGCGGATGGTGCGTCGGAAAACTCGCCGACGTGCGCGTGTCGGTCACCACGCGGGCGCCGAGCATTTCCGCTAGGGCGACGCGTTGCTGCCACGCATCGACGCTACGCGACATCCGGCCGAGCATGATGACGGGGTGCTTCGCAGCGACGAGCAGATCGCGGGCCCGCTGTACGTCGGCGGCGACCGGCTGCGCCGGATTGGGCGGCCGGAAGCGCGCCAGTTCGGGGAAGGTCACGGGGCCCGTGAGCAGCTCTTCTTGGAGCGTCGCGTCGAGGCACACGAAAGTCGGGCCGTACGGCGCAGTACAGGCGATCTGATAGGCGCGAGTGATCGACTCGAGCGCCGCTTCGATCGACGCCGGCTGATCGTCCCACTTGGTGAAGTTGCGAATCAACCCACCCATATCTTGCGAGGAGTGGATCCAATCCTGATACGGCCGGCGCTGCATCGCGTCCACGGGGCCGTTCGCACCGAGCAGCACGAGCGGCACGCGATCGAGCCACGCCGTAAAAACCGGCATGATCGCATGCATCAAGCCGACGTTGGCGTGCACGATCGAGAGCAGCGGCTTGAGCAGCGCCTTGCCGTACCCGTGCGCCATCGCGAGCGCGTGCTCTTCGTGCAGACACACCAGCATCTCGGGCTTTTCGTTGCCAAGGTAGTTCACGATGCTGTCGTGCAGGCCGCGGAAACTCGCGCCCGGGTTCAGCGTGACATACTCGAAGTCGAGCCGCCGTAAGAGTTCGGCAATCGCGTCGCCTCCGTATTTCATGGGCGCCATCCGGTCGATCAACATTTCCGATCACCTTTCATGATTGCAGAAGTCCAAGATTCTCGCGCAGCGTTCGTCCCTCGTACTCCGTACGGAAGAGCCCGCGGCGCTGCAGTTCCGGGATCACCGAATCGACGAAGTCGTTCAGCGCACCCGGGAGATACGGTGGCAGGATATTGAAGCCGTCGGCGGCCCCGCCGGCGAACCATTCTTCCATCAGATCGGCGATCTGAACCGGCGTGCCGTTCACGTGCAGACGCTGGCGGCCGGCGGCCAGACGCATGCCCAACTGGCGAATCGTCAGATTTTCTCGGCGCGCGAGCCGCGTAACCGCGTCGAACGTGCTCTGCGCGCCATTCGGCGGCGGCAAATCGGGCAGCGGGCCGTCCATGTCGTACGCCGAGATATCCGTTCCCAGTGTCATCCCCACCAATTCGCGCGCGACCATCGGGTGGATCAGCGATTGTAGGTAGTCGAACTTCGCGCGGGCCTCGGAGTCGCTCTCGGCGACGATGTAGCTCAACCCGGGTAAGATCTTCACATGCTCGGAATCGCGGCCGCGCGCCGCGACGCGCGCTTTGAGATCACCGTAGAAATCCTGCGCATCGGCGAGGGTGAGGTGTGCGGTGAAGATCACCTCGGCGAATTCGGCCGCGAAATCGCGTCCGGTCGGCGACGAGCCGGCTTGCACGAGCACCGGATGCCCCTGCGGCGTGCGCGGGACGTTGAGGGGACCGCGCACGGAGAAGTTCTCACCTTTGTGGTTGAGCACGTGGAGTTTAGCGGGATCGAAGAACAATCCCGATGTCTTGTCGCGGACGAACGCATCGGGGTCCCAGCTTTCCCACAGCCCGAGGACGACGTTGGTGAACTCGCGCGCACGGTCGTAACGCTCCTCGTGTTCGTAGTGCGAATCGCGGCCGAAGTTGTATGCTTCGTTCTCGCGCGCCGAGGTGACGATGTTCCAGCCTGCGCGCCCTCCGCTGATCAGATCGAGCGAGGCGAACTTGCGCGCGATGTGATACGGCTCGTTGTAGCTCGTCGTCGCGGTCGCGACCAGGCCGATACGCGATGTGACGGCGGCGAGCGCCGAGAGCAGCGTCAGCGGTTCGAAGTTCGCGACGTACTGCGCGGAGCGGCTGACCGCATCCATGTGCCCGCTGCGCATGGTGACCGAGTCTGCCAAGAAGATCATGTCGAACTTGCCGCGCTCGGCCGTCTGCGCGATCTCGATATAGTGTGGAAAGTTGACCCCGGCGTCTGCCTGCGCTTGGGGATGCCGCCACGAGGTGACGTGATGGCCGGTCGGCATGAAGAAGGCGCCGAGCCGCATTTTCCCGTCTGGCACGAACGAGGTCGCTTCTACCGTCCGACGCCATCGGCGTCGAGGAAGTCTCCCATGTCGCGGCGCGGCAGCAGAGAGAGCACGATCCAAAAGCCGTCCATGTTCGGGTGCGAGTGCAAGTTCGTGTCGACGGCGGCATTCGGTTCCATGGAGCGTTCCTTTGCCAAGCCATTCCTCGTTTGAGCAGATTCGGGATAATCTTCTTAACCCGGATCCCCCAAGGTGCCTGAGCAATTCATCGCCCGGTTACCTCCTTTCGGCTGGTTTCGCACCGCGCCGCCGACCATTGCAGAGCCCCTGGGAGACCGGTGAAGCTGCCGAGAGTTATGTATGCGATCCGTGTGCTTTACGAACCCGTTTGCTGTGCGATCGCGACTACACGGTTGCGCTAAGCACCGCCATGTTGTCGCGATTCTTCCTTCCGTCGCTCTCAAGCGGAGGACGCGCGAAGAAATGCGTTAGAAGCGGCAACCGAGTTGTTCGCCGACATTGTTAAACCTGTTTATCCCGCGGCGTCAGATTGAAGATACACCGCGGTGACGTCGTCCCGAACCTCGTATTCTTCCATCGAGGGTGTTCGAGGAAGACCGCCGGCGTGAACGGCCATTGCTGCGTTGTACATATTGCGATAGACCCAGAGTATGATGCCGGCCCGCGCCTGGTCAGCATCGACCTCACAACCGGCCAGGTTTGTTTAGCTTCCTAAACTATGCTGCTAAGCGCTTAAACGGTTGGGATGTGGAGTTGGCTCTGCAGGCCTGCCCTGCTCGAACAAAGGGAGAGCTGCGAGGGTTTTCTAAACCTCGCACCCCTTTGGGAGGGGTCGATCGTGCAGATAGCCTTGATCGGAATCATCGTCCTGGCCTTGGTAGCCGTCTTTGCAGGGGCAGCAATTGCGGCGCCGCGCGACGGCGTAGCGGTCGTGCCGCCCACAATCGTCGCCGCGGCCGACAAGCTCGATCCAGCGTTAAAGCTCGATAGCTTCATCAAAGGCGCCATCAAGATCGATTTCTCATCGGAGAACCTCCTTAAGTGGAAGTTCTCGTCGGTGAAGTGCGATGACGTGACGGTCGTGACAA
>Ga0182015_10001979_pt1 | contig 25760 bp, 27 predicted proteins | sample 712P3MmetaG_FD_120478 | JGI IMG/M metagenome (GOLD analysis project Ga0182015, IMG submission 120478) | Permafrost microbial communities from Stordalen Mire, Sweden - 712P3M metaG | ecosystem: Environmental > Terrestrial > Soil > Wetlands > Permafrost | place: Sweden: Stordalen | collected...
CGCAGGTCTGGGACCCCGAGGTCATCAGGCCGCGATCTGATCCGTTGCAGGCGCACGCCGGGATCGCCGTCCTTTATGGCAGCCTGGCGCCCACCGGAGGCGTGATCAAGCCCGCTGCAGCATCCGAGCATCTGCTGCGCCACCGCGGCCGAGCCGTGGTGTTTGACTCGATTGAGGACTTCCACGCCCGGATCGACGATCCGGGGCTGGAGGTCGACGCAGACTCGGTACTCGTGCTCCGCGGCTGTGGGCCGAAGGGGTATCCGGGGATGCCGGAGGTGGCGAACATGCCGCTGCCCAAGAAGCTCCTGGAGCAGGGAGTTCGCGACATGGTCCGGATCTGCGACGGGCGGATGAGCGGAACGGCGTATGGAACCGTCGTGCTCCACGTGTCGCCCGAGGCAGCGGCCGGCGGACCGCTCGGACTGGTGCGCAGCGGTGACTACGTGATCCTTGACGTTCCAGGGCGGCGGCTCGAGATCGACGCCACGAAAGACGATCTCGCCAGCCGCTCGCCAGCCGAAGCGGCGACACGGGCATTTGCCAACCCCTCGCGCGGCTGGGAGAGCCTTTACGTGAGCACGGTTCAGCAGGCCAACACCGGTGCTGATCTGAACTTTCTGGTCGGCGCCAGTGGCGATCGGGTCGCACGTGAGTCCCACTAACGCGATCAGTCGATAAGGCCATGAGCGGCGATAGGCCACGACGCGCACTCGTAACTGGAGGCGCCAGCGGGCTGGGTCGCGCGTGTGCCCGGCGGCTTCGCTCCGAACACCACGAGGTGATCACCGTCGACATCGCCGACGGAGCCGACCACCGCCTGGATGTCACCGATGACGACGCGGTGAGCCAGTTGGTCGCCGAGCTCCAGCCGATTGAGATCCTGCTCAATAGCGCCGGCATCGTCGGTCCGAACAAGCCGCTGCGGGAGACGACGCGATTGGAGTGGGAGAGCACCTTCGCGGTCAATGTCCACGGAACCGTCGCCATGTGCCGTGCCGTCATTCCCGGGATGGTGGAGCGCGGCTGGGGGCGAATCGTCAACTTCGCGAGCATGGCCGGCAAGGACGGCAACCCCAACCTGAGCGCCTACTCGGCGTCGAAGGCCGCTGTCATCGGTCTCACCAAGTCGCTCGGCAAGGAGCTCGCGACCGCCGGCGTAATCGTCAACGCGATCGCGCCGGCCGTGATCGCCACCGAGATGAACGAGAAGACTGCCCCCGAGGTCCTTGCGCAGCTGACCAGCCTGATACCGATGAAGCGCATTGGGCGGCCCGAGGAGGTGGCAGAGCTCGCCGCGTGGCTGGCGTCGGATCGCTGCAGCTTCTCCACGGGAGCGGTCTATGACATCAGCGGCGGTCGAGCTACCTACTAGAGCGTCTCTCCAGCCAACGCAGAAGGATGCGTGTCCATATCGCCGAACACGTGAACATGAGCACCGACGTGGCGGGCGCCCAGACGGCGCCGCCTGAGGCACCGCCGCCTCCACCGGCGCACGTCCAGCGCTTCCACGCGCACGCTGCCGCCGCCCAGAAGGAGGCCGCCGACCGGCACGAGTCCCTGTTCCTGCGCTTCTGCGACTGGACCTCGCAGGTGATGGGTGAGCCACCGAACATCATCTTCTGGCTCGTGCTCGTCCTGGGCTGGACGGTTCTCTTCGCCTCCAAGGTCGTCAGTCCAAACGCGAACTTCCTCCCGAGCTGGTTCACCGGGACCGCATACAACTTCCCCCTCAACCTCATCACCACGGTCGCGGAGCTTTTCATCGGCTTCCTCGTCGCCGCCGCGGCGAACCGGGCTCAGCGCGTCCTCACCGTGATCATCGACGGCATCCGCACGATGGTGGATCAGGTTGAAGCGGGCGTTGAGGCCCAACGTACGCTGATCCAGAAGGACATCGACCTCACGCAAGAGGTCCACAGGCTCGCGGCCGAGCTGCACGCCCACATGATCAAGACCTCGCCTCCCAGCTCGACTCCGCCTCCCAGCTCGAGCTCTTAGCGATCACGCGGCACGCTGGACGCGCTCGCGGACCCGCGGCCGGCAAGGAGGCGCGGGAGCCCGGGCTACCCCAGAAGCAACGCCCGTAGGCAGCGCATCTAGAAGCCGTGCGGAGACACCGGCGTTTCCACGCGACGACGCGGCACGATCCCGGTGGCGGCGAGGGTGTGGATCGGCGGCGTGTCGGGGGTGCGCTCGGACGAGCGCGAACGCAGCGCCACGAACCCGGCGAGCATGCACAGGCCGCAGATTCCGCCGCCCGTCGCCAACGTGATGCGCACTCCCGTGAGGGCAACCAGCGCGGCTGCGCCCAGCAGCCCGAGGAGGAAGCACGCGCCCTCGATCGTGTCCTTGGTGCCGAACAGGCGACCCTGGACAGAGCTCGGGACGCGAAGCTGGATCAGCTGCGTCTCGCTGACCAGTAGCAGCGCATTGGCATAGCCGGTCGCGGCAAACGCTATTACGGCCGCTTCGACGTCTGGAGCGATCGCGCTGCCGCCCATGCCCACCGCGGTGAGCGTGAGCGCGGCGAGATAGCGACGCAGGAGCACCATCGCGGGCTGGTCGCCGCGCTGCAGGACGAGCACCGACGCGGTCACCATGCCGGCCCCGTAGCTCGCGACGAGGAGCGCGTAGTCGCTGTCGGTGCCGTGCAGCACGTGCTTGGCGAAGATCGGCTCACACACGTTCAGCAGGCCTCCGGCGATGATCGACCCCGCCGAGCAGGCGACAAGCACCGCGATGCCCGGTGCCGCCAACGCCTCGGCAAGGCCCTCCCGGAGGCTTGACCCGCCGCGAGGCTCCTCCGCTTCGACCGGCGTCGATTGCGCGATCGCGACGCTGCCCATAACCGCGCCGGCGATGAGAAAGCTGAGACCGTTGAGCGCGAGCGGCAGCGTCACGCCAGACAGCGCGAATAGACCGGCGGCCACGAGTGGTCCCAAGGTCATACCGATCCAGCGGCAGCTGTCGTATACGGCGGCTGCAGCCTGGCTGGCCTCGCCCGCAACAACCGGCAGTGCCGAGCGCAGCGCGGGGCGCAGCATCGCATTGCCGAAGCCCGCCAGGAGCGCGAGCGAGACGATCGGCACCGCCGTGTGCGCCAGCGCGAGCCCGCCAAACGCGGCGGCCTGCACTACGTTCGCGACGACGATCAGCCGCCGGCGGGAGTAGCGGTCGGCGCAGGCGCCAAACCACGAGCCGAACAGGATCGCCGGCAGGAAGTCGGCGAGCAGCACCGCCGCGATCGCCCACGAGGTGTGCAGGTGCCGATAGGTCAGCAGGAGCAGCGCGACGTAGCCGGCGCCGGTACCCAGACACGACTGCAGCCAGGCTGCCAAGAGCCGCCGGAGCGGCCTGTTGGATCTCAGGATTCTCGCCACGACGATCGGCGAGCGTATCGTGGTGTTAACGGAATTTCGCCGTACTGCGCACCATCACGCAGCGCTGCACGGAAGGTTGCACAGCCGCGTGCAAAGCGCTAACGCGGAGCGCTCGGGCACCACGTCCGCCCCTGAGCGGCGGGCCGGCACTAGCCTGTTGCCCCGCGACGCCGCAAGCCGCGCGCGGCGCGCGTCAGCCGGCGAGCCCCTCGTCGTCATCGCCGGCGCTCAGCGAGCCGAGGAACGCGTCCAGTTGCACACGTGAGAAGCGCCGCTGGCCGCCCGGCGTGCGCGAACCGCGCAGGTGTCCGTCATTGCTCCACCGGCGCACAGTCGCGAGCGACACGCCGAGGTAGGTGGCAGCCTGCGAGCTCGTAAAGGCAAGCTGCGTGTCGCCGTTGCGCTCTACTCTCGTTGACGTGGCCATCTGCGCCTCTACCCAGGTTCGTTGGCTAATGAGACCTCATCGGCAGCGCGGCTGTTTTGATGAGCCTTGCAAAGGTCCGCGGACGTTCAAGCGAAGCACAACCACCTGCGCGAGCCGGCGATTTCTCAGGCGCTGCGGGCGTGCGTTGCCACGAGGTACAAACGCCGCGCGTGCTCGTTGGCCACGCGGGCACCCATCAAGGTCCCCGCTTGACGGACAATGTGCGGATGTGCGCCGCCGGCCCGCTGATCGATAGCTACGACGAGGTCTTTACCCCGGCGGGCACGCCGCGCGAACACGGCGAGCAGCTCGTCGCCGAGCTTGCGCGGCTGGGCAGCGAGCGCCTCGTCGCGGCAGGACAGTTGCGCGACGCGCTCTTCATGCGCCAGGGGATCACCTTCGATCTGTCGAGCACTGAAGGCGCCGGGGCCGACCGCCCGTTTCCGCTTGACCTCGTACCGCGGATCATCCCCGCGCAGGAGTGGCGCGAGATCAAGCGCGGGCTCGCACAACGGATCCGTGCGCTCAACCAGTTCGTCGCCGACGTCTACCACGAGCGCGAGATCGTCCGCGCCGGGATCATCCCGTGGACACTGATCGCCAGCCGCTCGCACTTTGCGCGCGCGGCGCACGGCATCCGCCCGCCCGGGGGGATCTACTGCCACATCGCCGGCTGCGACCTCGTGCGCGACGACCACGGCACGTGGAAGGTGCTCGAGGACAACGTGCGCACGCCGTCGGGCATCTCCTACATGCTCGAGAACCGCCTCGCGATGACGCGCCTGATTCCGTCGCTTTTCGCCTATTACCGCGTGCGGCCAATCGATCAGTATCCGGCGCTGCTGCTCGCCTCGCTGCGCGCCGTGGCGCCCGGCCCGGAGGGCGAGGCGACGGTCGTCGTCTGGACTCCGGGACCCGCCAACAGTGCCTACTTCGAGCACGCGTTTCTCGCTCGTCAGATGGGCGTCGAGCTGGTCGAAGCGTCCGACCTCGTTGTTCGCGACGACGTCTGCTACATGCGCACCACCGACGGGCTCGCCCGCGTCAGTGCGATCTACCGCCGGCTCGACGACGCGTTCATCGATCCGCTCGAGTTCCGCCCCGATTCGCTGCTTGGAGTTCCCGGGCTGATTCGGGCCTACCGCGCTGGGACCGTGGCGATCGCCAACGCGATTGGCACCGGCGTCGCCGACGACAAAGCGATCTACCTCTACGTGCCCGAGATGATCCGCTTCTACCTCGGCGAGGAGCCGCTGTTGGAGAACGTCACGACCTATCTGCTCGACGACTCCGAGCAGCTCGAGTTCGTGCTGTCGCGCATCAATGAGCTGGTGTTCAAGCCGACCGGCGAGTCCGGCGGGCACGGCGTGGTCATCGGACCACACAGCGACGAACAGCGCCTCGCCTCGCTTGCGGCCGCGGTACGCAGCGACCCGTCACAGTGGGTCGCCCAGGAGATGGTGCGGCTCTCGACGGTGCCGACCGTGCAGCCGGACGGCACGCTCGCCCCGCGCCATGTCGACCTGCGGCCGTTTGCGATCTACGGCGAGCAGATTCGTATCGTCCCCGGTGGGCTGACGCGCGTCGCGCTCGAGGCCGGCACGATGGTCGTCAACTCCTCGCGCGGAGGTGGCTCAAAGGACACCTGGGTGCTCGCCGACGACGACGAGTCGGTGACCTCCGAGCCCCCGATCCAGGTTCCGTTCCAGGCGCCAGCACTGCCCGATCTGCGCTTGGGCTCCTGGACCGGCCAAGCGCAACAACAGCAGCAGCAACACGAGCTGCAACACCAACACTCTCCGACGGCCGCGAACAGCTCCCCCGGGCCGCGCCGCAGCTGATGCTCGCGCGGATCGCCCACGAGCTCTTCTGGCTCGGTCGCAACGTATCGCGCGCAGAGCACACCGCGCGCCTGATCGACGGCGTGTTCCAAGCCGACATCCAGGGCTCCCACGACGATCCGGCGGGCGTGACGCTGTCGTGGGACGCGGTGCTCGCGATCATGGGCTCGACCGCGGCCCTGCGCTACGCCGGCGAGGGGGGCGTCGCCACTTTCGACACGCGCGGCGACCACAGCCGCGCCTCGCGCGATGAGACGGTCGCGCTGCTCAGCACCGATCACACCAACGTCAACTCGGTCGTCGCGAGCGTCGAGCGTGCGCGCCAGGGGGCGAGGACCGTGCGCGACGTGATCAGCGCCGAGATGTGGGAGGCAATCAACGGCTTCCAGCTCGGCCTCGGCGAGGCGGCGGTCGGCGTCACGGGCTACGGCGGCCCCTACTCCTTTGTCGCCTACGTAAAAAGTCGCGCGGCGCTGTTTTGGGGCGTCGCCGCGCGGACGATGCTGCGCGACGAGGCCTACGCCTTCCTTGACGCGGGCGGGCGCTTCGAAGGCGCCGACATGGTTCTGCGGATGCTGCGCGTTGCGCTGCCGGTCACCGATGAGACCGCCGACGAGCACGTCTTCTCGCTCCGTGACGGCCAAGCCCTCGCCCTGCTGCAGGCGGTCGGCGGCCTACAGGCCTACCGGCGCGCGTCGGTGAGCGCCCCCAGCGCCGCCGCGGTTTCGAGCTTCCTGCTCTTCACGCTGAGCTATCCCGACTCGGTCGCGGCGTCGATCAGCGCGGTTCGCGACGCGCTGCTGCTCGCCGATGCCTCCCCGCGCAGCTCAGATCCCGTGCTCCGCCTCTCGCGCGTCCTCGCCGATCTCGACTTCCGCGGTCGCGTCGGCGCTGACGCCAACCACGGCCTGCTCGAGCTGTGCGAACTCGTCGGCCGCGAGCTCGCGCTCGCCGATGTCGACATCTCCGAGCGGTACTTTGGCGGCGTCGCCCCAGCCGAGCGCATGATGACGGCCTGACCCGTGCACTTCTCGATCCACTACGTCACCGAGTACCACTACGCCGCTCCGGTGAGCGACAACCTCAACGCTCTGCGCGTGCGCCCGGCGACGACCGCGCACCAGCGCTGCGACGAGTTTCACGTTCGCGTTGATCCCGAGACGCGCCTCGGCCGTCACAGCGACTACTTCGGTACCGAGGTGATCGAGTTCGGCATCTCGCGACCACACAGCGAGCTGACGATCGACGTGCGCGCTCGCGTGGTGACCTCCGAGCCGCCCGAGCCGCCCGACCCCGACTGGGAAGCGCTCAGCTCGCCGGCCTACCTCGAAGCGGCGGGCGAGTACCTGCTCGCGAGCATTCCCCTGCCGCCGCCCGGGTCGCTCAACGAGTTCGAGTCGATCGTGCAGGCGTCCTCCCCCCTGCAGTCGGCGCTCGCCCTATGTGAGGTGATCCCGACGCGCTTCGCCTACCGCCGCGGCATCACCTACGTCGGTTCGACCGTCGCCGACCTCCTCGATATCGGTGCCGGGGTCTGCCAGGACTTCGTCCACCTGGCGTTGATCCTGCTGCGTCGCAGCGGGATCGCATCGCGCTACGTCTCCGGATACCTGTTCGCCGCGGCGAGCGACGGGAGCGATGACTCGGTCGAGGTCGACACGCACGCCTGGCTCGAGGTCCTGCTGCCCGGTGGTGGCGGCCGCGGCGAGCCGATCTGGGTCGGCCTCGATCCGACCAACCGCACCGCGACCGGCGAGCGCTACGTCAAGATCGGTCACGGTCGCCACTACGACGACGTGCCCCCGATCAAAGGCGTCTACCGCGGCGGTCGGGCGCAGCTCTCGGCACGAGTCCTGATGACGCGGCTCGACCCGCAAACAACCGCAAGGGCCTAGCCTGCGGCGATTGGCCGGCGCTGCACCCTAGTCCGCGTCTGATCTACTCACCAGGATTTGGGGTGTCGGCGGGGCGCGCACCCTCGCACTTCACGACCAACCGCTGAGGGTCGCTGCAGGACCGGCTAGCGTTTCGCCGATGCGCCCCCGCACGCTTCTCGCGCCCGCCGCCAGCGCCCTCATCCTGACGATCGTGGTGCTCGTCACGACCGCCACCGGCGCCAGCGCGCAGAGCTGGACGGCGCCGGCGACCCTTGCGACCTGCGGTCCGGCGACGGCACCAAAGGTCGCCTTCGCTTTCAAGAGCCCGCTCAAACGCGTGCGCGACGGGGCGATCGTCTGGCTCGGCCTCTCGCCGAGTTGCACGGATCTCGGCAGCGGCAAGACGAGCATTGACATCGCGGCGCTCGGAAGCGACGACCTGCCCGCCGCCCCGAGCGCATTCACCACCGGCAAGGCCGCCGACGTCGGTCTGCTCGCTCCACTGAGTACGACGATCACAGCGCACGGCAAGATCGTCGTGATCGCCGGCTCGAGCACCGTCTCGACGCTCGGCAGCCCGGCCGGGGTGTTCGGCGAGGGCTATGCGACCGGGACGTTCGGCTCGCTCAAGCCCGTCGCCGGCCCGGCCGACCTCGTGGCGACCGCCACCGGCGTGATCGGCGATTCCGACATCGCCAGCGTGATCGTGACGGCGCACGGCCAGCACTTCATCCTCCTGCGCGCACAGCGCCACTACGCTCACGCCTTCGCGTCGCCATATGTCCTGCCGACCGGCTCCGGCCCGATCACCGCGCTCGCCCTCGGCATGGACTTCCGCGCCGACACGATCGTCGTCTGGGCCCAGGACGGTGAGATCTGGGCGCGCTGGGTCAGCAACGTCGGAGCGCTCGCGCCAAAGCAGTTGCTCGGCCCGAGCGGCTATGCGCCGCAGATCGCCGCCGTGTTGAGCGACGACAACCGCTCCTTCGTGATCTGGTCCGACGAGCCGGCGCCCGGGGTCGCCGGCCTGACCCGGATCTACCTCGAGCACTCCGCCAAGGGACCGATCTTCCACGGCGCGAGCGTCCTCTCGAGCTACAGCGAGCCCTCCGACGTACGCCTGACGCCGGACGCGGTGGCGCTCGTCCGCCTCTCCGGCGAGGGCGTCGTCGCCGTCTGGCCGACGCTCCTCGACGGGTTCTACGTCGTCGACGCGGGGAGCGTCGACTCGGCGCAGCTGAGCAACCCGTCGGTTCTCTCCGAGCCCTCGCAGGACGTCCGCCTCGGTGCGATCGCGGCCGGCTCGCGCAACGACGTCGCCGCCCTCGTCGAGGTCGCACCGCGACTCTCAAACGGCTGGGACTCAACGCAGCAGCAGATCCTCGCGACGCGCAGCAACCAGACGCCCGGCGCCGGTCTCGGCTTTGCCCCGCTCGCGCAGCTCACGCCCCCGGGCGCCAACTCCGATCCCGCGATCGCGGTCGACCCCGACAGCGACGTCGCCGTCGCCGCCTGGCAGAGCGCGCTCTTCGGCGTCCCTTCCGTGCAGTGGTCCGACGACGCGCCCCGCGGCTAGCGGCTTTGGCCGGAGCCACCGAGTAGCCTTGCCGGCGTGCGGATCGTCGTGGTCGGCGGCGGCATCCTCGGCGTCGCCGCGGCGCGGCTCCTGGCCCGCGAACGAGGCGGCGACGGCGTTCTGCTGCTCGAAAAGGAGCCGGTGCTCGCCCGCCACCAGACCGGCCACAACAGCGGCGTCGTGCACGCCGGGATCTACTACCAACCGGGCTCGCTGAAGGCGCGGCTGTGCCGACGCGGCGGCGAGCTGCTGCGGACTTTCTGCGCCGAGCAGGCGATTGCCTTCGCCGCTTGCGGCAAGGTTGTGCTCGCCCACAACGACCGCGAGCTCGAGGGTCTTCGCCGGCTCGCCGAGCGCGCCAGCGCGAACGAAGTGCCCGGTCTGCGCTGGCTCGATCAGGCCGCGCTTGCAGACCTCGAGCCGCACGCCGTCGCGCTCGCGGCCCTTCACTCGCCATCGACCGCGCTCGTCGACTTCGGCGCGGTGACCGCAGCGCTCGCCGCGCAGCTGAGGAGCCTCGGCGGCGAGATCCGCACCGCCACCGAGGTGACAGCGATCCACCCGAGCCCAGGCGGCGCGACGGTCGAGTTGCGCCGTGGCGAGCAGCTCGAAGCCGACCGCGTGCTCGTTTGCGCGGGCCTCCAGGCCGACCGCCTCGCGCGGGCCTCCGGCGCCGCCGCCGACCCCCGCATCGTGCCGTTCCGCGGTGAATACTGGAAGCTCCGGCCCGAGCGCAGCGACCTCGTGCGCGGCCTGATCTACCCCCTCCCCGACCCTTCGCTGCCGTTCCTCGGCGTGCACCTCGGGCGGCGGATCGACGGCGAGGTCTGGATCGGGCCCAACGCCGTCCTCGCGCTCGCCCGCGAGGGCTATGGCCGCTTCACGCTCTCCTCCCGCGACATCGCCGACACGCTCGCCTGGCCGGGAACGTGGCGGATGATGACTCGCCACTGGCGCACCGGCGTCCAGGAGCTCTACCGCAGCTTCTCCAAGGGCGCCCTCCTCGCCACCGCGCGCCGCCACGTCCCCGAGCTGCGCTCCGGCGACCTCCAGCGAGCAGGCGCGGGCGTCCGCGCCCAGGCGCTCGATCGCGACGGCGCGCTGTGCGACGACTTTGCGATCACCACGAGCGGCCGCGTGGTTTGGGTTCGCAACGCCCCCTCGCCCGCCGCAACCAGCTCGCTGGCGATCGCCGAGGAGCTCTGCGCGCGGCTGCTCGCCTGAGCTCCTCCCGCGCCGCGACCGTTTCCAGCGCGCAACGCTCGCGAGCGCGCCCGCGCTACTCGCTCGGGCCGACGGTGGCCAGCTCGCCCGAGTGGCGGCGCGCAAAGGCCCGAGCCGCCAACAGGCCGAATGCGAAGCTGCCGACGTAGGTGCCGTAGGCAACCCCAGCACCGGCGCCAAACGCGCTCGCCGCGCCGAGCAGGCCCAGCACCGCGTTGAAGATGAACCAAAGCGCAAGCATCGCCCACGCCGGAACCTCCACGATCGTGAAGAAGAAGGGGAGGAGCACGACGCTGAGAATCCGTCCGCGCGGATAGAGCACGGCGTAGGCGCCGAGCACTCCCGCGATCGCCGCGCCAGCTCCAAGCACCGGGTCGACGGAGTTTGGCGCGAGCACGATCGCCACCGCGACCGCGGCGAGGCCGCCGAGCAGGAAGAAGCAGACGAAGCGAACGCGACCCATCGCATCCTCGACGCTCGTGCCGAAGACCGCCAGGAACACCATGTTCAGAACGAGTTGAAGGACGTTGACGTGCAGGAAGATCGCCGTGAAAGCGCTCAGCCATGTCGCCGGCTGCGGGCGCGGCGTGCCGGCCACGCCCGCTTGCCCGCTACAGAGCACGCTCTGCCCGAGCCCGCTGAGGCCGAGGTCGCAGTGCTGGCCGAAGTGGGTGAACTCGTAGGGGATCGCGCCGTAGCGCACCAGCGTCTCGTCCGTCGGTCCGCCGATAAGCGAGCCGCCGTGGGCGCTCGCGACTAGGTAGGCGACCACGTTCGCAACGATCAGTGCGATCGTCACGATGGGCACGTGCGCGAGCCGGACGTTGTCCTTGAGCGGGATCACCGGCTCGCCTGTGCGCGCTCAGCGCCGACGCTCAGCGTCGAGCTAGGGGGCCCGTGCCTACCAGGGACTGCGGGACGTGCTGATCTGCGTGATAGGAGGAGCGCACGAGCGGTCCGGCGGCGACGTGCTCGAAGCCGAGCGCATACGCCGCCCGTTCCAGCGCGGTGAATTCGTCAGGGTGCCAGTAGCGGACGATCGGGAGGTGCTGCGCGCTCGGGCGCAGGTACTGCCCGATCGTCAGCACCTGGACGTCGTGCTCGCGCAGGATCGCGAACGCCTCAACCATCTCCTCGTGCGTCTCGCCGAGTCCAACCATCAGGCCCGACTTCGTCGTCACCTCATCGCCACCGAGCTGCTTCGCGTTCGCCAGCACGCGCGCTGAGCGCAGGAACCGCGAGCCGCGCCGCGCGACCGGATAGAGCCGCGGCACGACCTCGACGTTGTGGTTGAAGACGTCGGGTCGCTCGGCGATGACGCGCGCGAGCGGCATCTCCTGGCCCTGGAAGTCCGGCGTCAGCACCTCGATCTGGCAGCCCGGCGCCTGGCGGCGGATCTCGCGGATCACGCCGACGAACGCGCTCGCGCCGAGGTCGGGCAGGTCATCGCGATCAACGGAGGTGATGACCGCGTGGCGCAGCCCCATCTGCGCGACGGCGCGCGCGACGCGCGCCGGCTCGAGCGGGTCGTTCCAGGTCGGCTTCCCGCTCTTGACGTTGCAGAAGCCGCAGCGGCGCGTGCAGGTGTCGCCGAGGATCATGAAAGTCGCGGTCCCGCGCTCCCAGCATTCGCCGACGTTTGGGCAGGCGGCCTCCTGGCAGACCGTGTGCAACTGCTGTTCGTCGATCAGCCGCGTCAGCGCGCGGTAGCGTGGGCCGCCCGGCGCCGGCACCTTGAACCACGGCGGCTTGCGCGCGCGCAACTCGACCGTGTTCGTTCCGAGCACCGTCGAGACGTCCATCCCGCCCGGCTTTGCTCGTGAGCGTGTGGCTGGCATCGACGAACGAACCCTATCCGCCGACCAGTACGCCGGTCGCGGCCTCGAGCCGTGCGCGCGAGACGAGCCGCTGACGCATCCCGCAGGCCTGCGCGAACTCGAAGGCGATCCGCTTGCGAAAGCAGGGCAGGCCCTCGACCCGTCCGGTCTCGCGCGCGACCGAAGTGATCTCGACGCCGTCGAGGCCACAGGGCACGATCCATTCAAACGGCGTCAGATTGTTGTTCACGTTGACTGCAAAGCCGTGCGTCGTGACGCGTCGCGCCACGTGAATCCCGAGCGAAGCGATCTTGCGCTCGCCAACCCAAACGCCGGTCGGTCGATCATCGGCGCCACTGGCCGTGATCCCTTCGCCCGCAAGCGCTGCCACGATCGCCATCTCCATCATCCGCAGAAAGTCGATGATCGCCCCGACCCGCATGATCGGATAGCCCACGAGCTGTCCCGGCCCGTGGTAGGTGACCCTCCCGCCACGGTCTACTTCGACCACGTCGATCCCGTGCTGCGAATACCACTCCTCGCCAAACGGCAGTTCGGCCTCGCTAGCGCGCCGCCCGCGGGTGTAGACCGGCGGATGCTCGAGCAGCAGCAGCACGTCGGGAATCACATTGGCCTGGCGAGCCTCGCGCAGGTGCTCCTGAAGCGCGAGCGCTTCGCCGTAGGGCACCGTTCCGGCCTCGCAAACCCACAGTTCGGGCATCGCTTCAGGATGACAGACGCGCCGCCCCCCAACCGCACCGGCGAGATCTCCGCGATCTGCGATACACCCTCGACGCCGCGTCTCAAGGCGCCAAGCTCGCCGTCAGCTTTTGTTCGCCAGCACTAGGCCAGCCTCCTCGAGCCGCTGCTCGCCGACGAATACCTGCGCCTCGATGCGTACCGCCGGCACGTCGCTGACTCCGAGTTCGAGTGCTTCGGCGCTTGCTCGCGCGAGCTCGTCACGGACGCCTCGTGTTTCGCTCGCGCGGAGGATCGCGCTCGGATGCATCTCACAAGCCGCGCCGGCGATCAGCACGTGCTCGGGGATGCTCAGTGCGTGCCCGCCGGCAAACGCCTGACGGAAAGCGGCGAGCGCGAACGGCACGCATTTGCCGATCCGCCGTGCAAACGTCGCGGCGAGCATCGCGAACTCACTTTCGAAGGGGAACGGCGTCGGCCAGACGAGCGGCTGGAGCCCGAGCGCTTGTGCGCGGCGCTCGATCGGCTCGCGTGCGGCGAGCCGATCGGTTTCGCAGCGGTAAGCGTCGTAGCGCTCGGCGCCTGGCAGAGTGCGCGCGAGGATCGGTTGCCATGCGCACGGTCCCGGCAGGACGGCCAGGGCACGCTCGGCTGCGAGATAGGCCGCCGGGCTCGCGAGGTCGAAGTAGAACGTGGCCGCGACCTCCATCGCCCCGCCGTCGCTAACCGTGGATCAACCAGCCGTCCGCGTCGCGCGCAGCCTCCATCACGGCCTCCGACAGCGTCGGGTGACCGTGCACGATCCGCGCGAGCTCGGCGTAGCCGCCCTCGAGTATCCGCACGTTGACGAGTTCCTGGATTAGCTCAGTCGCCTTGGTGCCAACGATGTGCCCGCCGAGCAGCTCGCCGTAGCGGCTCTCGCCGACGATCTTGATCAGCCCCGTGCGATCGCCGTAGATCGTGCCCGCGCCGACTGCGCCGTAGGGCACCTTGCCGACCACGACATCGAAGCCCCGCTCCCGTGCCTGGGCCTCGGTGAGGCCGAAGCTCGCAACGTTTGGCGTGCAGAACGTCGCCCGCGGGATGTCCTCATGGACAAGCGGATGCGTCTGCTGTCCCGCGGCGGCCTCGACGGCGATGATGCCTTCATCGGAGGCCTTATGGGCGAGCGCCGGCCCAGCGACGAGATCCCCGATCGCAAAGACGCCCTCGCGTGAGGTCCGCTGCGCGCCGTCGACGGCCACCAGACCGCGCTCATCGAGCTTGATCGCGGCGGCGTCGAGGCCGAGCGCGGCAACGTCGGGCCCGCGGCCGGCGGCGATTACGAGCCAATCGACCGTAACCGTCTGCTCGCCAAAGCTGAAGGTCACGTTCGTCTTCGTGCTCTTGACGGCGTCGATCGCCGTAGCGGTGTGCACGCTGATGCCTTGGCGTGAGAGCCCCCGCCCGACGACTTTCGAGATATCGACGTCTTCGGTCGGCACCACGCGGTCGAGCACCTCGAACAGGTGGGTCTCGCTCCCCAAGCGCGCGTAGGCCGACGCAATCTCGACTCCGGAAGCCCCCGCGCCCACGACAGCGAGGCTGCCTGGCAGCGCCCTGAACGCCCAGGCCTCCTCGGTACCCACGATCCGTGCGCCGAAGTCGATACCGGGAATCGGTCGCGGAATGGAGCCCGTGGCAAGGATCACCGTCTTCGCGCTGATGTCATCCTCGCCGACCCGCACGGCACCGTCCTCGGTCAGCGTGGCCTCGCCGTTGATCAACTCGATCTTGTTCTTCTTGAACAGTCCGCTGACACCGCCGGTCAGCGTCGAGACGACCTTTGCGCGGCGTGCAACCACGGCTTCGAAGTCGACCGTCGGCTCGGCGACGCGGACGCCGAACTCGCCCGCCTCGCGCACTTCCGAGAGTACGTCCGCGGAACGCAGCACGGCCTTTGCAGGAATGCACGCGTAGTTCAGGCAGCGTCCGCCGACGCTGTCCTTCTCCACCACCGCGGTCTTCATACCGAGTTGCGCGGCGCGGATCGCGGCCACGTATCCGCCCGGCCCGGAGCCGATCACGAGGCAGTCAAAGGTCTTGTTGGCCATTGCTCGTACCCTAGCGGAGCGCCGCCTGGCGATCGGGCATGCTGCTGAGGATGAGCGAACGCAAGCCCGCTGCGGGGTTGGAGATCGGAGGTGGCGTGGTCTTGCCGCTGAGCGAGGTCGAGCTGCGCACAAGCCGCTCGTCCGGTCCCGGCGGCCAGCACGCGAACGTGACGGCCTCGCGTGTCGAGGCCACATTTGACATCGAGGCATCGCAGGCGCTCGAGGCGTCCGTGCGCGCCCGGCTGCTCGAGCGCTTCGGGCCGCGCGTGAGCGCGATCGCCCAGGACGAGCGCAGCCAGTACCGCAACCGCGCGCAGGCGCTGGAGCGCCTGCGCCAGCGCCTCGCCGACGCGCTCTACGTGGCGCCGCGGCGAAGGCCGACGCGTCCTGGTCCTGCCGCGCGCGAGCGGCGCTTGGAGAGCAAGCGCACGCAGGCCGAGCGCAAGCAGGGCCGCCGCCCTCCGGAGATCGAATGAGCGGCGCTACTCACGGTGCGGGACGGCGGCGAGTCGACCCATCACCCGCACGAGCTTGTAGAACAGCCAGCCGGCGGCGCAGATCACTCCCACACACAGCACGAGTGCCTCGACATTTGACGCTTCGATCAGGAACAGCGTGAAGGCGAGGATGATCAGCGTCAATAACGCCTGGAAGGTCAGCACGGCCCAGTAGCGCGCGAGCCACATGCCGACTGCCAGCATGCCGGTGAACGCGGTGAAGGCAAGCACCTCGGGGCCTGGGTGCCGGCCGGCGATCTTCGCGCCGGCTGCGTAGGCGATCAGGTTGCCGAGCGCGAGCAGCGCCGCCACGACGATCGCGCTGAGCAGCGCCCCCGGACGCTCCCCCGCGGCGAGCGGTTCCAGGGCGGCTCGCGCCGCCGCGTCGCGCACCTCCGAGCGACTCGGCTCGCGCGCAGTCGCAGTCGCGGGCGCGGGTGCCTGTGGCGGCGCGACGGCTGCGGTCACAGGCCTGCTCTTTCGTCGTCTAGGCGTTGACAACGCCGGCCGCCTCGCGCAGCGCCCGGGCTGCCGTCAGCGGCTCAGCGGCCTCGCCGATCGCGCGCACCACAGCGATACCCCGCGCCCCGGCAGCGAACACGCTCGCCACGTTCGCCGGGTTGATCCCGCCAATCGCAAAGAACGGCACGCGCGCATGTGCCGCCGCGTAGTGCACCAAGTCGAGCCCAACCGGCGCGTACCCGGGTTTCGTCGGCGTCGCCCACACCGGGCCGACGCCAATGTAATCGACGTCCCGAGCGCGACCGATCTGCGCCTCGCTGTGCGTCGAGAGCCCCACCAGGCGCTCCTGCCCGACAATCGCCCGCGCGATCCGTACCGAAACATCGTCCTGTCCGAGGTGGACGCCATCCGCCCCGACCTCGGTCGCAAACAGCGGATCGTCGTTGACGATGAACAGCGTCCCCGCCTCGCGGCAGCGCGCTCCGAGCGCGAGCGCGTCGGCGCGCAGCTTCGATCGCGAGCGCTCCTTGTCGCGCATTTGCACCACGTCCACGCCGCCGGCGAGTGCGTCGTCTAGCACGCGCTCGAGCGCGACGCTGTCGCCGATCAGGTACAGGCAGGCTCGGGCAAGCCGTTCGCGGCGGGTCATCGCACCAAAGTGTGCCAGCATGGGAATCGATGGATCGGCACGATGTGATCGTCATTGGTGGTGGCGTGATCGGGTGCTCGATCGCGTGGCGCGCGGCGCAGCGTGGTCTGCGGGTCACGCTGCTCGAGCGCGACCGGATCGGGCACGCCTCGACGCACGCCGCCGCGGGCATGCTGGCGCCCGTTACCGAAGCCGACTTCGGCGACGCCGGGCGTGCGATGGCAGACCTCGGGATCGCTTCGCTCGCCGCTTGGCCGGCCTTCGCCGCCGAGCTCGCCCAGGCGTCGGGGACGCCGTCCCGTCTGCGTAGCGACGGAACGCTGTTTCTCGCCCGCGATCGCGACGAGGCCGAGGCACTCGAGCGTACGCTGGCCTATCGCCGCCAGCTCGGCCTCGATGTCGCGCCCCTGCTACCGAGTCGCGCGCGCGAGCTCGAGCCGGCGCTCGCGCCGACGCTTCGTCTTGCCCTCGAGATTCCGGGCGAGTCCACGGTCGACCCGCGCTGGGTCAGCGACGCGCTCACCGTCGCCGCGCGTGCAGCCGGCGCGGAGCTGCGCGAGAAGACCGCGGTGGCCTCGCTCGAGCGCCACGGCGAGCGTGTCTGCGGAGTCGCGCTGAGCGACGGCGAGCAGCTCGAAGCCGACCACGTGGTGCTCGCCGCCGGCGCCTGGGCGGCTGGTTTGGCGGATGTGCCGGTGCGGCCCGTCAAGGGCCAGATCATGCAACTGCGCGACAGTGACGGCCCCGGGCTTTTGACGCGCACGCTGCGCTTTGAGCACGGCTACGTTGTCTCGCGCGGCGATGGCAACTACGTCCTCGGCGCGAGCGTCGAGGAGCGGGGGTTCGACCTGCGCGTCACCGCCGGCGCGGTGTACGAGCTCCTGCGCGACGCCTCGGAGCTGGTCCCCGGATTGCTCGAGCTCGAGGTCGCGGAGATCGCGGTCGGGTTGCGGCCCGGGAGCCCGGACAACCTGCCGCTGATCGGCCGCGCGGCGGAGGACGGACTGATCCTGGCGTGTGGCCACTACCGCAACGGCATCCTGCTCGCGCCGATCACCGCGACCCTGGTGCTGGACGCGCTCGCCGGCGAGGAGCCGCTCGCGGCCGTGGCCCCAGCCCGCTACGAGAAGCAGAAGGCGCTCGCATGATCTACGTGAACGGCGACGAACAGCCCGACGCCACAACTGTTACGGCGCTGCTCGAGCGCCTCGGCATCGGCGCCCAGGCGCGCGGTGTTGCGGTCGCCCTCGACGGTGAGGTCCTGCCGCGCTCGCAATGGCAGTCGGCGCCGCTGGCGCCGGGCACGCGAGTGGAGGTTCTCGGTGCGATTCAGGGTGGCTGAGACCGAGACCGAGGCTGAGGGAGTGGCCGCGGCGAAGGGGGGCGATGACGAGTTCGTGCTCGCCGGTCGCACGCTGCCTTCGCGACTGCTGCTCGGCAGCGGCGGGTTCACGAGCTTTGAGCTCCTCGCGCAGGCGGTCCAGGTGAGCGGCGCGGCGCTTGTCACGGTCGCGATGCGGCGGATCGATCCGCAGGCGCGCGGATCGCTGTTGGACGTGCTCGAGGGCCTTGGGGTCGCCGTTTTGCCCAACACCGCCGGTTGCTACACGGCGCGTGACGCGGTCACGACCGCCCAGCTCGCTCGCGAAGCCCTGCAGACCGACTGGGTCAAGCTCGAGGTGATCGGCGACGAGCACACGCTGCTACCCGACGCTCCGGAGCTGCTGATCGCCGCCGAGCAGCTGGTCGCCGACGGCTTCGTCGTGCTGCCATACACGAGCGACGATCCGATCCTCGCGCGTCGCCTGGAGGGCGTCGGCTGCGCCGCGGTCATGCCGCTCGGCTCGCCAATCGGCAGCGGCATGGGGATCGGCAACCCCTACAACATCACGATGATCTGCGAGCGGGCCGGGGTTCCGGTCGTGCTCGACGCCGGCGTCGGCACGGCCTCGGACGCCGCGCTGGCGATGGAGCTTGGCTGCTCGGCGGTGCTGTGTGCGAGCGCGATCTCGCGCGCGGAGGACCCAGTGGCGATGGCGGAGGCGATCGCTTCGGCGGTCCGCGCTGGCCGGCTCGCGAACCGCGCCGGGCGGATCCCTCGCCGGCTCTACGCCACCGCCTCGAGCCCGCAAGAGGGCATGCCCGATCTCGGATGAGCGGCGCAGCGGACGTGAGCTCCGGTTTCGACGCGGCTTCCAGCAGTGCTGGCGCCCCTCACGAGGTGCTCGCCGACGGCTGGGAGGCCGCCTGGTCGGGCCACGATGCGCGCGCCTTCGCGGGTGTTTGTGCGCCGGACCTCCACTACGAGGACCCCGTGGCACGGACGCCGCTGAGCGGCGTCGCCGGCCTTGCGCGTCACGCCGAGCGGCTCTGGCGCGCCTTTCCCGACGTCACCATGGAGAGCGCCGGCGAGCGTGTATCCGACGGCCGCCGGCTGGTGCTGCCGACCCGCGTGCAGGGTACCAACACCGGCTCGCTTGACGGCCTTCCAGCCAGCCACCGCCAGCTGAGCGTGCACGTCGTCTTCTGGTGCGAGCTCGAGCCAGCGGGGAGCCGTCTGTGGCGCGTGCGCGCGTTCTTTGACTCGCACGCGGCGGCCGTCGAGCTCGGCCTGATCCCGCGACCGGGAACCCTGCGCAGCAGGGCTGTACTGATGCTCCAGGGCTACGGGCTGTGGGGCGGCGGCGGCTGAGCGCTGCGACAAAGTCCAGACGGCTAAAGGCGGCGGAACATCACGTGCAGCCCGACAAGACCGCGCTCGCGGTGCTCGAAGGCCTCGGGAACCGTCGTGAGGATTTCAAAGCCGAGCGTCTGCCAAAGGTGGACCGCGGCCTCGTTGGTCTCGACGACCGCGTTGAACTGGATGCTTCGGTACCCGCCCGCGCGGGCCCAGTCGATCACGTATTGGCCCAGTTGCCGGCCGAGTCCCTTACCCTCGTGCTGCGGGTCGATCATGAAGCTCGCGGTCGCCACGTGCGATCCGCGGCCGGGGCGGTTGGGGCCCATCTTGGCCGAGCCGAGCACCGTGTCGCCTTCAACGGCAACTACGACGTGGCCGGGCGGCGGCTCCAGCCAGAGCGCGCGCGCGGCGTCAGCCGAGAGGTCTTCGGGCAAGGCGTAGGTCTCGCCGGCCACGACGATCGAGCTGAAGAACGGATAGATCTGAGGCCAATCCTCCTCGGCGGCCTCCCTGATGATCACGGGTCGGGATTGTAGGTGGGTAGGCGGCCCCGACCGGCATAGCCCTAAGCTGTCCTGCTCCCTGATGCCACGCCATTTTCTAACCGGCACGGAGCTGAACGCGGACGAGCTCCAGGCGCTGCTCGACCGTGCGCTTGAGCTAAAGCGCGCTCCGCGCAGCTCGCATGCGCTTGCCGAGCGGACCGTCGGCCTGGTGTTCGAGAAGCCCTCGACCCGGACGCGTGTCTCTTTCGAGGTCGGCGTCGTCGAGCTCGGTGGCCATCCGGTCGTGCTGCGCGGCGACGAGCTGCAGCTCGCGCGCGGCGAAGCGCTACGCGACACAGCGCTCGTCCTCTCGCGCCATCTCGACGCACTCGGCGTCAGAACGGGACCCCAGTCTGCGCTCGAGGAGCTCGCGCGCTACAGCACGATCCCGGTTTTCAACATGCTCACCGCCGAGCACCACCCCTGCCAGACGCTTGCCGACCTGTTGACGCTGCGTGAGGCGTTCGGCACGCTGGCCGGGTTGCGCGTCGCCTACGTGGGAGACGGCAACAACGTCGCGCGCTCGCTCGCCTTGCTCGGCTCGCTCGCCGGCGTCGAGGTGGTCATCGCCTCGCCCGAGGGCTACGGGCTTGAGCCGGGAACAGGCGCGACGCTCGTCCGCGACGCGGCGGCGGCGGCGACGGGCGCACATGCCGTCTATACCGACGTCTGGGTATCGATGGGCGACGAGGCGAGCGCGGAGACGCGCCGGCGGGCGCTCGCCGCCTACCGCGTCGATGACGCGCTACTGGATCTCGCGCGCCCGGAAGCGTTTGCGCTCCACGACCTGCCCGCTCACCCCGGCGACGAGATCAGCGCCGAGGTCCTCTACGGCTCGCGCCAGCGGATCTGGGACCAGGCCGAGAATCGCCGCCACGCCCAGAAGGCACTGCTCGAGTGGCTACTCAGATGAGCGCCGAGGCGGTAAGCCGCCCGTCCGTGGGTGACGAGCTCGAGCTACGCATCGACTCGCTGGCCTTCGGCGGCGCCGGTGTGGCGCGCCGCAACGGCTACGTCGTGTTCGTCGACGGCGCGTTCCCCGGAGATCTGGTGCGCGCCCGCGTGCACCATCGCAAGCGCGCTTACGCGCAGGCACGAACCGTCGAGCTGCTGGAGGCGGGCGATGACCGCGTACCCGCTCTTGCCGACCATCCTGGCGCGCCGTGGCAGGAGCTCGCCTACCCGCGCCAGCTGGAGATCAAGCACCAGCAGGTCGACGACGCGCTGCGGCGGATCGGCCACCTCGAAGGCTTTGAGCTCGGGCCGATCGTCGCCGCCACGGAGCAGTGGCGCTACCGCAACAAGCTCGAGTACTCGTTTGGACGCGGCGCCGCGGGCGAGCTGGTCTGCGGTTTCCACGCCCCCGGGTCATGGGAGGAGATACGCCACGTCGAGGACTGCCTGCTCGCCTCCGAGCGCGGCAACGAGGCTCGACGGGAGGTCCTTGCGTGGTGTCGCGAGCAGGGCCTCGAGCCCTTCGATCGCCGGGAGCGCACCGGCTTCCTGCGCAACTTGGTCGTGCGCGAGGGGCGGCGGAGCGGCCAAATTCAGATCCGGCTGATCACCACTCCCGGCACGCTTGACCGCGACTCGCTGGCGCGCGCCGTGCGGGCCGACGGCGTGCTGTGGACGCGCACCGACGCGCGCGCGGAGGCGAGCAGCGGCGGCGACACCGACCTCATCGCGGGCGTCGAGACGATCGAGGAGCGCATCGGCGAGCTCATCCTTGCGATCTCCGCCGAGGCCTTCTTCCAGACCAACACCGAGATGGCCGAGCAGCTCTATGAGCTGGCCGGCACGGCGTGCCAGCTGCAGGGCTGGGAGCGCGTCTTTGACCTGTTCTGCGGGACTGGCACGATCGGCCTCAGCGTCGCCGGACACGCCGGTCACGTCTACGGCCTGGAGATCGTCGAGCGCGCGGTCGCCGACGCGATCGCCAACGCCGCGCGCAACGAGATCGCCAATGCCAGCTTCTTTGCCGGCGACGTGCGGCTCGCCATGAGCGAGTTGCGCGAGCGCGCGGGGCGGCCGGACGTCGTGATCGTTGATCCGCCGCGCGCGGGACTCTCAGCGAAGGTCGTGCGGCGAATCATCGAGAGCGCGCCGAAGCGGATCGTCTATGTCTCCTGCAACCCGACGACGCTCGCACCGAACGCCGCGCAGCTCGTGCAGGCCGGCTGGCGGCTGGAAAGCGTGATCCCGCTCGACATGTTTCCGCAGACGCCGCACATCGAGTGCGTCGCGCTACTGCGCCGGTGATCGCGGCGACGATCACCGACGGCGAGGTCCACCCCGCGGAGCATCCCGACCCGCGGCCCGCCGCCGACGAGGTGCTTGTGCGCGTGCGCGCAGCCGGCCTTAACGGCGCCGACATCGCGCAGGCGGCCGGACGCTACCCCGCGCCGCCGGGATGGCCCCAGGACATCCCCGGGATGGAGATCGCCGGTGAGGTCGCCGAGCTCGGTGCTGAGGCGACACGGTTCGCGCTCGGCGACCGCGTGATGGCGATCGTCGGCGGTGGCGGCCAGGCCGAGCTTGCCGTCGTCCACGAGCGCCAGCTGATGGCGGTGCCCGAGACGCTCGACTGGCCGGCCGCCGGGGGCTTCCCCGAGGTCTACACCACGGCCCACGACGCGCTCTTCACCCAGTGCGCGCTTGGCGCCGGCGAGCGGCTGCTCGTCCACGGGGGTGCGGGCGGGGTTGGCACGGCGGCGGTGCAGCTGGGTGTGGCGGCCGGCGCGCGGGTGTACGCAACCGTTCGCAACGAGGCGCTGCGCGACGGTGTCGCAGCCTTTGGCGCGCACGTCCTCGCGCCCGAAGCCTTTGCCGAGCACGGCCCGTTCGACGTGATCCTCGAGTTGGTGGGCGCGCCGAACCTGGCCGAGGACCTGCTGGCACTGGCGGTTGGTGGCCGGATCGTCGTGATCGGGATCGGCGGCGGGGCGCGCGCCGAGCTTGACCTGCGCGGGCTGATGGCCAAGCGCGCGTCGATTCGCGCCTCGACGCTGCGTGGACGTCCGCTCGAGGAGAAGGCACTCACCGCGCGGCGGCTCGAACGCCACGTGCTGCCGTTGCTGGATAGCGGTGCCGTGAGCGTGCCGGTAGCGGCGACGTTCCCGCTGGAGCAGGTCGACGCGGCCTACGCGCGTTTCGTCGCCGGCGCCAAGCTCGGCAAGATCGTTGTCGTCATGGACTAGCGCCGCGAAGCGTCGTCAAGTCTCGGCGGCTGGGAAGCCGGCCTCGCGTGAGCAGCCTGACTCAGTAGGGCGGCAGCGCGGCGTACCAATCACCGAGCGCGCGAAAGGCGGTCCAGAAAGCGCGCTTGGCCTGTTCCTCATCGAGTGCAGCATCGATATTGGGGACGAGCAGCGCCGCCAGCTGCGGCGTCAGCATCTGGACCTCGCCCTCGATTTCTGCGAGCTCGCTGGCCAGCGGCAGCGCCAGCTCGTTCACCGCGTCCAGCGCATCGTCACCCATCACGACGAGGATCTTTGGCGAGACGATTGCGATCTCCTCGGCGACGCGCGCGATACAGCGCGGGTCGGCGAGCGAGGTGTCGGTCACGGGGCACTTGACGAAGAGGGTGCCGTAGACCGCGAGTGGATCGATTTGCAGGCGGCGCAGCGACTTCATCAGCGCGGCCCCGGAACGACCGTAGAACGCGACACCCTCCTCAATCTCCGAGGGCATCGGCGCGTACTTGACCATCATGATGTCGGCCTGCGGGTGGCCCGAGCCGAGCACCGGCATCAGCGAACCGCGGGGACAGCGCTCGCAAGCCTGAATCTCTCGCGAGAGCAGGTTCAACTCGCGGATCGCCCGGTCCAGATAGCGCTCGCGGATCTCGTTGTCGGTTACGGGCATCGGCCGGGTGGTCTTCCCCAGACTCGCGCCTTGTCCTTGACCGTGCATCAGGACTTGCGCATGGCGCGACGCACGCGACGCTCGCGCCGGGCACGGCGGGCAGCGGGCGGCGTCGCCTTGGTTTCGAGGAACTTGAGCGCCTGGACATAGAGCAGGCTCGTCGGCTTGGTGTGGATCTCCGCGTCGCGCAACGACTCGAGGAACTCCTCGGGCCCGTCGAAATCGCGCATCCGCACCCGCACCGAGCCGAGTCCGGCGGCGACGTGCGAGTCCGAGCCGGCACCGGCGGTCAGCCGGTACTTGGCGGCGAAGCGGACCGCCTCCTCGTTGAAGGAGCTGATCGCCACGCGCGGGTTGAAAACCTCGATCAGATCGATCTCGTCGAGGATCCGCAGCAGGTGCTCGTAGTCGGGCACGGCGTGCAGGCGGTCGAAGGGGTGGGGGACGTAGACGAGGCCACCTTGGCGGTGGATCTCGACGACCGTGTCCTCGAGCGTCAGCCCGCGCGGGATCTTCTCGCGCAGGAAGAGGCCGATCACCTCCCCTTGCGTCGCCGTCTTGATCTCCTCGGCGATGATCACCTTGACTCCATCGGCCTTGCGAGCCGCTTCGAGCGCGCCGGAGACCTCGTTGTGATCGGTGACGGCGATCGCGCCAAGCCCCGCGGCGCGGGCCGTCGACAGCAGCACCTCGACCGGAGTCGCGCAGTCAGGCGAGTGGTCGGTGTGCATGTGCAGGTCGACGTCGATCAGCCGCCGTCGGGCGAGCGCGCGACGCAGTTCCGGCGAGCCCTCGGTCTCGCGCCGACGGCTCGCGACCGTCTCGTAGACCTCCTCGAGCTCATCGACGACGCGACTCCAGGAGAGCTGTTCACGGCGCTCGTCGCCGCTGGCACGCAGCCGCGAGAGCAGCCGCTGGTCGCGCGCCAGGCGCGTGAGCTGCGCTGCCAGGACTTCGGCGTCACCGGGGTCGTAGAGGAGCCCGCACTCGCCTTCGGCCAGGGTCTCCTCATACACCGGCAGGCGTGATGCGACCGGTACCGCACCGGCGCCGATCGCCGCGAGGGCGAGGCCGGGAGCGGGGTTCGCGCCGTCGGAGGCGAGCACCACCACGTCGGCGCGCGCCAGCAGCGCCTCGCGCTCGAGCTGGCCGGGGCCGAGGAAGCGCACGCGCTCACTGAGGCTGGCCCGCAGCGGTACGCGACTGGAGAAGCCGCGCAGGCTGAGCACGTTTGCCTCCCAGTTAGCGTCGGGTTCCAGCCGACGGATCGCGCGCAGAAAGACGCGCAGTGCAGAGCGTTCCTCCTCCTCGATAAAAACGATCTGCAGCCGTTCGCCGTTGCGCACGCGCGGCGGTGTGAGGATCTGTGCGCCGGGCGGGATGACGCGGTACTCGGCCGGGAAGTGCGCGTTCATCACCGTTGCGGTTGCGCGGTAGCTCGCGATCCGCGCGTCCAGGCGACCGAAGAACAACTCGACGAAACGCCGGGCCACCTGCGTTGAGATGAGGCGCTCGGTCGGGGTGTGGAAGCTGCCGATGTTCAGCGAGCGCGAGTGGCGGAGCGCCGCGCTCGCGGTGCTGGGCGCGAACGGCTCGTGGACGTGCACGAAATCGAGCGGCAGCGTGCTGAACAGCTCTTCGACTGTGCGGGCGACGTCCACCGGCACGCCGGCGCTGCGCTTGGACGAGCCGGGCGCGACCGAAAGGACCTCGCCGGCGGCGAACAGCGCGGGGCTCCCGTCAGTGCTCCACAGGCGTGCCGGCTCCTCGCGAGCGTCGCGCAGCGCGCGCCGCGAGGTCGCCGCCAGTCGTTGTGAGGTTGACGGCGCGACGATCAGGATGCGGTGTCCGCGTGCGGCGAGCTCGTTCGCGACGCGATCGATGTACTCGCACAGCTCGCCGCCGAGCTCCCACGGGTGCGGCGAGACATGGGCGATCGCAAAAGGTGACACCGTCTCAGCATAGGTGGGCGGAGCCGGCGATGGCCGGCCCTTGGCCACTTCAAGCGCCCGCGGGGCGCTAGCGTGCGGCGCGCGTGCGGCTGGTCGCGCGGGGCTTGCTGGTCGGCAGCCCGGTGTAGCGGGCGATGAACTTCTCGGTGTCGGCGCGGGCGATGTCGTCGGGGC
>Ga0182015_10001980_pt1 | contig 25759 bp, 18 predicted proteins | sample 712P3MmetaG_FD_120478 | JGI IMG/M metagenome (GOLD analysis project Ga0182015, IMG submission 120478) | Permafrost microbial communities from Stordalen Mire, Sweden - 712P3M metaG | ecosystem: Environmental > Terrestrial > Soil > Wetlands > Permafrost | place: Sweden: Stordalen | collected...
CCGTGAGACCTTCACCCGCGAAGAGCTGGTCGCGGAATTCAAGCTGGAGCGAGTGACGCCGTCTCCTGCAGTCTTCGATTGGGACAAGCTGCATTGGCTGAATCGCCACGCAATCAAGCAAACGCCACTCCCCCAGTTGCGGGCCCTCGCGTGGCCCTATTTTGCGACAGTCCATTGGCTCCCGGAGCTTCCAAACCCTCCCATCGAAAATTGGTTCGATCGGGTGTTGGATCTGTTTCTTCCTGCCGTCGACAAACTGCAGCAGCTGCCGGAAAAAGCAGCAACTCTCTGGCGCTATGCCCCGGGCGAAGCGCCGGTAAGCGAGGAGGACGCAGCGACGATCACTTCTGAAGCCGGAGAGCGCGTCGTACGCGCCTTCACGGAGAAAGTCAGGGCGGAAACCCAATCGTTTACGGCGCAGCGCTTCAAGGAGCTGATGAATGAGGTCAAGGTCGAGACCGGGGTCAAGGGCAAAGACCTTTTCCACCCCGTGCGCATCATCCTGACCGGCGCGCACTCCGGTCCGGAGTTCGACAAACTGATCCCGCTCCTGGAAGAGGGAAGCCACCTCGACTTGCCCAGCCACGTCTTGAGTGTGCGGGAGCGAGTCGAAGCATTTACTGCAGCCAGAGTCGCCCCTTGACTTGCGAATGAAGCCGGGTGCCCCGGATTTCCTGAGAGGGGTGGCTGGTTCCACTCACTTCATGCGGCTTTCCTTAATGAAAGCCGCAGACGCGGCACTGGCTGGCGCTGCGTACAGGAAAGCCGGGTGCCCCGCTCGTTTTTCGCGAGATGTGGGATACCGCCACAGTTAGTTGTGAAGACTTGAGTGACAAAGCCGGACACAGGCCGAAGCGCATGATCGACACCACCTTCGCGCACACATGGCACGCAGATGTCCTCGCCGCCCGGCCGCTCATCCTGCCGGCGCGGCAATTCGTGTACCCGGCGCAGGTAGAAGAGGTGGAGCGAGGGGCGCTCGAGGTAATGATCCGGCCGCCGGATCGTTCAGCCCCGCTTCTCGTCACCTGCGCGCTGGGTTTTGCAGGCCAGGGCGTACCCAACGGTGTATGGTCCTGCCCTGATCCAGCGTGGATTTGCGTTGCTGCAGGTGGTTACGTCTATCTCATCGACACCGCGGAACCAGCACGATGGGAGCAAGTGGAATACCGCCCGGTGACGGAAATCCTGGCAGTGGCCGATCATGAACTCCTGATATTTGCGAGCTTCCATTCGTTGCTGGCCTGGGGCCGGCACGGTAAGGCCTGGCAGACAGGCCGCCTCAGTTGGGATGGAGTCCGCATCACCGGTATTCGCGCGGAAACGCTGATCGGTACTGGTTGGGAAATGAACACGGATCGAGAGCTCGAGTTCGAGGTAAACCTGAATACTGGTGAGCACCGCGGCGGAGGCTATTTACGATGAACGTTCACAGTGTCTCCGCAGCCTGGCGAAAGAAACTCAAGCTCGCATCGCCCTGTTCCAGCACGCGGTAGCGCTCGAGCGGGCCGAATCTTTCTCCCATCGACATTTTGCGGCTGTGCTCGGCGATCACAATCCCCTCGGGCGTGAGCAGGGTATCCGCGCTTTCGCCAATGCTGCTGAGGCTCCGCGCATAGTCGTCGTCAGCCGCGTAAGGTGGATCCAGAAAGACAATTGCGCAGCGCTCCTGCGGTCCCGGCTCCGCAAAGCGGCGTAGCGCGGCAGACACGCTACGGTGCTCAATTTTGAACCCGGAGTGAATTTCCAGGGCTGCGAGATTCGCGCGAATCGCGGCCACCGCGGCTGCGGCCTGTTCCACAAAATAGACCATGCGCGCACCGCGGCTGAGAGCTTCGATTCCAACTGCTCCCGAACCGGCGTAGAAATCGGCGAAGACCGCCCCGTCCATGCGTGTGGCCAGCACGTTGAAGAGAGTCTCGCGCAGGCGATCGCTGGTGGGTCGAGTGGCGAGCCCGTGGGGCGCACTCAACTGCCGCGACCGGAATTTGCCCCCAATCACACGCATATTAAGAAATATTTTTCTCGTCTATCCACGCCGGCACTTTTCACGCAGAGCGTCTTTTCGTGAAGAAAAGCCGCTCTGGTTCTCGTTCCTCTGTATACACGGGGAAAATACCGTAAGCACGCCCGGATCGAGTTTGATGGTAAATGAATCCTTTGCTGGCGAATCAATCCGCACCCTCGCCCCGCAAAGGAAAGCTCTACAATGCAGTCAGCGGTAAAGCGGGGCCGGGTAACTGAGCACGGTTAGCGAAAAGTAAGGACGAATGCAATGCGAGGATGGTCGTTCCCCTTAGGACGATGGATGGGTGTCGAGTTGCGCATTCACACCTTCTTCATCCTGCTGCTGGGCATCTGTATGGCATACACCGAGAGCGTTCACCTCTCCATGTTGCGAGGAGTGGGGCTCTGGTTGGTGTTGCTGGGTGCCGTCGCGGTGCGCGAAGTGGCCCGCATGCTCGTGGCTGCATATCACGGACTGCAACTGAGAAATATTCTGCTGTTGCCGATTGGCGGCCTGGTGGCTTACGCCAACGCCGAAAGCGCTGAGAACGCCGGCGTCCCCAAAGTGCAGTGGCGCATGGCGGTGACCGGCCCCTTGGCCAATCTGAGTTTTGCCTTGGTCATCGGCATGCTCGTGATCGGCATGTCGCCCACCTTGAACCTGCTGCAGCGCCCCTGGATCACTCCTGCGCATTTGATTCGCAGCATCGTATGGCTCAACGTTTTCCTCGGTTTGCTCAATTTGTTGCCGGCTTATCCTCTCGACGGTGGCCGGGTTTTACGCGGCGGCGTGTCCCGGACGCGCGGCAGGGCACAGGGATCACGGGTGGCCACGGGCCTCGGGCAGGTCCTGGCTATGACTGCGATCATCGCCGGCCTGGTTCTCATGAACGCGTGGTTGTTGATGGCGGGATTCTTTATCCTGATCGGCGCTCAGCTTGAAGATCAGGGCGTCCTCTTCCAGAGTGTCGTCGATACCGTCAATATGCAGGACATTATGTTGACCGAGTTCTCCATGCTGGCTCCGTCAGATACGCTCGAGGATGCGTTGCACAAATCGATTCACAGCCTGCAGGATGATTTTCCCGTAGTGCGTGGCGACAACCTGGTCGGAATCATTTCCCGGCAGAGCATCCTCTCCGCTCTGCGCAGCGAAGGGAACGGTTATGTGCAGGCGGTGATGTCGCGCAGCTTCCATGTGGCCCAGCCCGAGGATTCTCTCGGCACCACCATCAGCCGCTTCGCCGGGCGTGGACTTTCGCTCGTGCCCGTCACCGAAGGGGAACGCATCGTTGGCATCGTGACCTTGCAAAACCTGATGCACTCCATGAGTCTGCTGGCGGAGAGCCGGAAACTGCGTCGCCAGAGCCAGGAATAATCGTTGCCTGATCAGCGCGCGCCCCTCGAACCCGGGCTGTATGTGGTCGCCACGCCGATCGGCAATCTTGAAGACATCACGCTGCGTGCGCTGCGTGTTCTCAAGAGCGTCGACCGGATTGCCTGTGAGGACACACGCCAGACCCAGAAGCTGTTGAACCACTTCGGCATCTCCACTTCGACCACCAGCTACCACCAGCACAACGAACAGTCGCGAACCGCGGAACTGCTGCAATTGCTCCGCCAGGGCGGCCGGGTCGCGGTGGTCAGCGACGCCGGCACGCCGGCCTTCTCGGATCCCGGTCTGGAATTGGTGCGGGCTGCAGTGGAGGCCGATGTGCCCGTAATCCCCATTCCTGGAGCAAATGCCGCGTTGGCGGCGCTGATTGCTTCCGGCCTGGATACGGATCGCTTTCTGTACGTAGGCTTTCTGGCAGCCAAGCCGGGCGCGAGGCGCACCGAGCTGGAAGCATTGGCCACCGCTATGCCCGAGCTGACGTTGGTCGTCTATGAAGCTCCGCATCGCATCCTCGAGACCTTGGCCGATGTGGAAGCTGTGTGGGGAGAGCAGGTGCGTGTCGTGGTCGCACGCGAGCTGACTAAAGTACACGAAGAGTTCCTCCGCGGAACGGCGGGGGAAGTCCGTCAACTTTTAGCGGCGCGTGAGCGCATACGGGGCGAGATCGTGTTGTTGATCGAGGCCGCACCGCTTGCTCAACCGGGCAAAGCCGGCGGCAGCGTCCAGCAGCAGGTGTCGCACTTGATGGAGGCCGAGGGTCTGGACGAAAAAGACGCGCTCAAGCGTGTAGCGCGCGAGCGCGGCGTCTCCAAAAGCGACGTCTACCGGGAACTACAGCGGGAGCGTTCCAGAAAATAACCCAGACATTGTCATCCCGGCCGGAGCGAAGGGACCTGCTGTTCCGTCAGCCGCAAGCAGATGCCAAGGGAAGCACCAACCCTAGACATTGTCATCCCGACCGGAGCGAAGCGAAGTGGAGGGACCTGCGGTGCGCCCTTCTCTCAAACAAAGGTCCATCCCAGGCAGAGCGCCTAAACCGAAGCGTAGCGACATGGAGCGACCTGCTGTTCCGTCAGCCGCCACCGTCATCCCGAAACGACCACAAATCAGCGACTCTTAGACGGCAGTTGCCAGGCAGGCGTTGGCCGCTGGGCCAGCGGCAACTCTCTCCCCTTCACCCGGTCGTACAAGTAGCTATCGCTGGTTGTGCCCAGCGACTCGTTGTACAAGCTCGGTTCTCCAACAACCTCGCGCAATTCCTCTGCAAACCGATGCACGGCCTGGAGCGATTCGGCGGTCGCTGGAACTTCGATCCGCGAAGTCTTCCAAAATTTCTGGTATCCGCGATCCAGCAGGGTTGCCACTTCTCCGCCCACCATGTACCCCGGGCGTTCCACCCAGCGCACCGCCGTCTGCGGAGACTTCTTATCCGCACGCGCCGCCTGCCGGTCATGGGCCAAAATCGCGCCGGCGCCATATTTGCGTACTACCAGTTGGTTTGCGACCCCGGGTACCCCATCTACATCAAACGCTAAGGTACTCAACGCGCTCAATACTTCGTCGAAATTGAGAAAGTGTACTTTTGTGCGCATAGCCTGCGACGGACGATGGATTGCCCCGGTTTTTCGGGGGACGCTACACTAAGGGTGCTTCACCTTAACTCTCGCACATGGGCGCTCTCCGCTGCAACGAGCGCATCAAGGAAAGCAAGGAAAGCAAGGATCTGGAACGGAAGCGATGCAAACTGAAGTGCAAACCGAAGTGAGGTCGACGCCTCGCGCCTTGGGCAGTAGCATCCTGGATAGGATTGGGAATACCCCACTCCTGCGCCTCGAACGATTGACGGCGCATCTGCCCGGGATTGTTCTGCTGGGTAAGGCCGAATGGGCGAATCCCGGCGGTTCGGTCAAGGATCGAGCGGCCTCGGCAATTGTGGCCGCGGCTGAGAGTCAGGGGTGGTTGGCGGGAAGACACTTGCTGGATGCAACCAGCGGCAATACCGGTATCGCGTACGCCATGATGGGCGCTGCCGGTGGGTTTCCGGTAACGCTGTGCATGCCGTCGAATGTTTCTCCCGAACGGAAGCGCATTCTCGCTGCCTACGGAGCGAACATCGTCTGGACCGATCCGGCGGACGGGTCGGATGGCGCGATTCGCAAGGCCCGCGAGTTGGCGCAGGACAAGGGCCGGTATTATTACGCCGACCAGTACAGCAATGAGGCCAACTGGAAGGCGCACTATCACGGTACGGCGAACGAGATCTGGCAACAGACAGAGGGGCGGGTTACGCACTTTCTGGCCGGGTTGGGCACCAGCGGAACCTTTATGGGGGTCACCCGCCGTTTGAAAGAGCTCAATCCGGCAATTGAATGCATTGCCATGCAGCCCGATTCCCCTTTTAATGGGTTGGAAGGCTTGAAATATATGCCAACAGCGATCGTGCCGCCGATCTATGATGCTGGTCTGGCCGATCGTCATGTGGAGCAGTCGACCGAAGGCGCCTATGAGATGGCGAAGCATCTGGGGCGGTCGGAGGGGCTGCTGTTGGGTATTTCAGCGGCGGCGGCGGTGGCGGCCAGTCTGAAGATAGGGGAAGAGGTCGCGAGTGCCGGCAACAGCGCTGTGATCGTTACTATCCTGTGTGATTCGGCTGACAAGTACCTCAGTGAACGCTTTTGGGAACAATGATGGCAAGTGCGAGCCCGACTATCGAACAGATCAAGCCCTTGCTGAAGATCAGCGATGCGGTCTACAGCCAGGTGCGCGCTCATGGGGAGGAAACCTACCCCCACGAGTGTTGCGGAGTGCTGCTCGGTAGGGCGCTCGATGGGGTCAACGAGGTGCAGGCGGCGGTGCAAGCGGGCAACACCAGAACCGATTCCGCGCACAACCGCTATCACATCGCGCCTCAGGAATTGATAGGGATCCAACGGCAGGCTCGTGAACGTAGTCTCGATATTGTGGGCTTTTACCATTCACATCCTGATCATCCGGCTCGCTGGTCGCCGACGGATTTCAACGAAGCCCACTGGCTGGGGTGCTCCTACGTCATCACCAGCGTCGAAGCCGGCGTTGCCCGTCAGACCAACTCGTTTTTCCTTGCCGGCGCCGGCGAAGAGGATAAGCGCTTTCAAGACGAAGAGATTCAAGTAGGAACCGAACGCTGTCGACCGCCGGCCCCGTAAGAACCGCCGGACGCGCAGCGAGGCAACGCCCTCTGTGCCACCAGACACCCAAAAGTTTGATACTGAGTAAACCCTGCGAAACGGGCTAATCAGGCTAACGTGATCAGAGAGAGAGTGCGACGAATGAAGATTCACATCCCCACCCCACTTCGTCAATTCGCTGCTAAACAGGCCACAGTAACGGTTGCCGCCGCAACCGTAGGCGAGGCCCTTGACGAACTCACCGTGACTCATCCGGAACTGAAGAAGCATCTATATTCCGAAGAGGGCAAGCTGCGAGCCTTCGTGAATGTCTATCTGAACGACGAAGACATTCGCTACCTGAGCGACAAGGAAAACACGGCGGTCAAAGACAGCGACAGCCTCTCGATTATCCCCTCGATTGCAGGCGGATGCATCGGTCTCAGCTATTGATACGTAGGAAATAGAGGCGTGCACGGCACGCCGGAAGGGATCAAAAATGGCGACACTTACCGAAACACCCGCGACGGCCCTGCCGTCGCTTAGCAACGACGAAATCGCGCGCTACTCCCGCCACCTGATTTTGCCCGAAGTCGGCATGGAAGGGCAGCTAAAGCTCAAGGCAGCCAAGGTGCTATGTGTCGGCACCGGCGGCCTTGGTTCACCTCTGGCCTTCTACCTCGCTGCGGCCGGCGTCGGCACATTGGGATTGGTCGACTTCGACGTTGTGGATTCGAGCAATCTGCAACGGCAGATCATTCACAGCACCAAAGACGTGGGGCGGCCCAAGCTCGACTCCGCCGAAGAAAAGCTGAAAGCCCTGAATCCCTTCATGAAGATCGTAAAGTTCAACACCATGTTGTTGAGCGACAACGCGATGGAAATCTTCAAGGATTTCGACATCGTGGCTGACGGCACCGACAATTTTCCCACCCGGTACCTGGTCAACGACGCTTGCGTATTGAGCGGCAAACCCAACGTGTACGGCTCGATTTTCCGCTTCGAGGGGCAATCCAGCGTGTTTGCCACCAAGGAAGGTCCTTGCTACCGGTGCCTCTATCCTGAGCCGCCACCGCCCGGTTTGGTGCCTTCCTGCGCCGAGGGTGGAGTGCTCGGGATTCTGCCCGGGTTGGTTGGTGTGATCCAGGCGACCGAGGTCATCAAGCTCATCCTGGGCCAGGGCGAGCCTCTGATTGGGCGCCTCCTGCTGGTGGATTCGCTGAGCATGCGCTTCCGCGAGCTGAAGCTGCGCAAGAACCCGGACTGCCCGGTATGCGGCACCCACCCCACCGTAACCAAATTGATCGACTACGACCAGTTCTGCGGTATCCTGCCCCCCGCGGCGCCGGACGCGACAGTGGTCAACGGAATCGATCAGATTGCGGTCACGACCTTCAAGCAGCAGCGCGATGCGGGTAAGGATTACTTCCTGCTCGACGTACGCGAGCCCCACGAATTCAAAATTGCGGAGATTGGCGGCTACCTGGTTCCTTTGGGCGACTTGCCCAAGCGTGTCGGCGAACTGGATAAAAACCGTGAGATCGTGGTGCATTGCAAGATGGGCGGTCGCAGTCAGAAAGCGGCAGAGTTCCTGCAGCAGTCTGGTTTCAACGTCCATAACCTCGCCGGCGGAATTCAGGCCTGGAGCGAGCAAATCGATCCCCGGGTACCAAAGTACTGACGGCTCTTAGGGTCCAAACAACCCGGCGGGACGACTTAAGTTTCCCCAGGACGTCAGTCCTGGGGAAACCTGGATCGCACGCAAACGTCCAAGTAGTTCGCTCCCCCGCACCTTGTCATCCCGAGGAGCCGACTTGCCTGTGGCAAGTCAAGGATGGAATGAACGGTTTGTTCATTTAGGAGCGAAGCCGAGGGATTCTGCAGTTCCCCTCCGACCCTCCCAAAATTGTCATCTCGACAGAGCGTACCCCGATTTCCTGCCTTGCAGCACTCACCAACGCGCCGTCGCAACCCCCCACCATATGGCCTTGCGGCGAGTTCCTTTGCTCCGAACCCTGCGCCATCGGTATACTCCGGAAGTTTGTACTAAGCGGTACCACCGCGCATTGAAGCAGACAGGAGCCCATGGACCTCGTTGTCATTCGCGTTCTTTTTGTCCTCGTTCTGACCGCGGCCTGTTTCTTTCTCCGGCCCTTCGGATTGCAGCCCACAATCGCGGCGATTCTCGGCGCTTGTGCCGCTGCCGCTGTGATCGTCTTTGAGCAGCGCGTCCGGGCTTTAAGCATCAAGCGGCTTCTGGGCGCGGTCCTGGGCAGCACATTGGGCATCGCGGGCGCCGCTCTCTTTGGCATGGTTCTGGGGGGAAGCCTGCCCCCTGGAGGCACCCGAGCCCTGCTGCAGCTTTTCGTGCTTATGCTCATGTCGTATGTCGGGTTGATGGTCGGGGCCAGCAAGGGCGATCTGCTGAACTTTACCGGGGGACTGGCCGAGCTCTTTGCCGGCGAACGTGCTGCAGCCGGCAAGCGCAATCACAAGATCCTCGACACCAGTGCAATCATCGATGGGCGTATTGCCGACGTGGTTGACACCGGCTTTCTCGAAGGAACGTTGCTGGTTCCCGAGTTCGTCCTCCGCGAACTGCAGATCGTCGCTGATTCTTCTGACGGCTCCCGGCGCCAACGCGGCCGCCGAGGACTGGATATCCTGCAAAAGATGCAGGCCAACCCGGTGCTCGCCGTACAAATCGTCGAGGATGACTTCCCTCAGCTCCGCGAGGTGGATCTGAAGCTCATTGAGCTGGCGAAAAAAATGGGCGCTCCCATCGTGACCAACGACTTCAACCTCAGCAAAGTCGCCCAACTGCACCACGTCCGGGCGCTCAATCTCAACGATTTGGCCAATTCCTTGAAGCCGCTCGTGTTGCCAGGCGAAAAAATGAACATCGTCGTCTTGAAAGAGGGCAAAGAGTACAACCAGGGAGTGGGCTACCTGGATGATGGAACCATGGTGGTGGTCGACCATGCCCGGCGGATGATTGGCCGCGCTGTGGAGATTACGGTTACCAGCGTTTTGCAGACCGCTTCGGGCAAGATGATCTTTGGCAAACTCGAAGATGCGACTCTCAAGCCGGAGCAGGTACGTACCGTCAGCGAACTGTCGAGCTGAACCCGTGTCAACCTGAACCGGCGCTCGCGCATCTCTTACGAAGTGCCTCCAAGTCATTAATTTTGCTGAAATTTAGGGAACTGGCCCAAAAAGCACAAGAAACAGATTTGACAGGTGGAATCCGGCGGGTACAATCTTGCCGAGAACCAAAGGTTACACACTCAAAAAATCCCCAGATGGATACCGCCTGCAAACACCCCAAAGTCCGCGTCGTAGCGCGTGAAGAGGACGTAGAATACGTCGAATGCCTGGATTGTGGTCAGGTATTCGACTTCAACGAGTATCACGACATGGAAATCGAGGAAGAAGTGCTGCGCGAACCGGAAGAAGACATAAAGTAAGGCACCCGGCGGCCGCCCACGGTCGCGCGGTCCCCCGTGTGCTTCCAAACTGCCGTGCCTCCAAACTGCCGGCACCCGTTTGCGTGCTTTTGAGCGGCCTGCGGTTTTCTCGAAGCGCTCGGGGCGGCTCATCCCCGGTTGTGGAAAAAGCGTAAACCGGGATGCGAAACTCACCCCCGCCCGTTCGAACGACCTTCCGAAAACTCAAACTCCATAAATATTGGCATTCACGAAACGATTGCGGAATTTTCCCTGAGCATCGTAGTGTGCCAGAAGCTTCTGATAGCTCGACAGCTGGGGATACCGGGGCATGACCTGCGAGGGTGCCATCGTAAACAGCTTTCCCCAATGGGGGCGGGCGCCAAAAGGCGCCAACTTCTCCTCGATAAGCGGCAGCACCTTCTTCACCTCCGGCCATTCCGGCTTCCAGGTGAAGTGAATCGCCATCGAAGGCCGCTGATAAGCCGTGCTCATCCAAAGGTCATCGGCCGCAATGGTCCGCACTTCCGAGATGAAAAGATGGGGGGTCACTCGGTCTCGCAGCTGTTCCACTGCCAGCAGCGCCTCATATCCCCGTTCCCGCGGGAGCAGGTATTCTGACTGCAATTCTGCCCCGCTACTGGGTGTCGCGCCTATCCGGAAGTGAGGCAACCGGTCAAACCACGGTCCGGGGATCCCCAATTGTTCTGTGCAGCTCTCCGCCGAGTGTCCGGCGAGGGGATGAAGCCGCTTTGTCGCCAGCGTTGCCCCTAGTAATGTCGGAGCGAACTCAGGTTTGCTGCTTCCGGGGGCAAGACGGCGTTTTACCCATACCTGGTTAATCCGGTGCTTCTGCCAATCGGTAAAAAGGCTGACGCTATAGGCGCTGGCAAAGATCTCGTCCAGATGGTGCTCGAGCTGGCTCATGTCCAGGTTTTCGTAAACCACCTGGCTGACCAGGAAGGTCGGTTGTACGTCCAGCGTAACCTTGGTCACAACTCCGATTGCCCCCAGGTTCACCACGGCTCCCAGGAAGCGGTCCCCATCCCGTGCGCGTGAAAGTGTCACCACCTCGCCATCAGCTGTCACCACCTCGAGCCCGGACACAGCCGTGGCCAGGTTTCCGTTCTTGTTGCCCGATCCGTGGGTAGCCGTGGCGATAGCCCCAGGAACGGAAATTCCGGGAAGGGAAGCCAGATTGTGCAGTGCGTACCCGTTACTCTCAAGGTAAGGAGCCAGCCGGCTGTAGGTTACCCCTCCTCCAACCGTGACCGTGTGCGCCTCGCGGTTCATAACCATCTGGTCCAGGTGCGCCACGGAAATCTGATTCTCTGTGCTGTCGGCAATCCCGTTAAATGAATGGCGGGCCCCGAGTGCCCGCACGTGGGGACAACTCTTCACCACCCGCTGCACTTCTTCCACGGTTTGCGGTTGATGCAACCGCTCTGTGCTGTACGTGTAATTCCCTGACCAGTTGGTTCGTGGCGAGCCGTGATCGTCTGCCGAGCTCAACTGCGACAACATGGTCCCGGTTAGAAAAACCCCGGATGCTTTCAAGAACTCTCTCTTATCCATAGATAGACGTCCGTTCGGCTCGGTTCTGGCCCTGCATCCATTACGCCTTCGGAAAAGCCGTAAGGGCCATCCCGAGGAAGAATACAGCAACCGGAGCAAACGCGGTGGTTCCCCGATAGAAGTCGCCGGCATGAGTCACGAGGGCCATACGTCGCCCTGTCGGCGCAGTAAACGCCCGAATGCTCCATGCTATGTCGCTTCCTCCGCGGAGGACTCGAGTGACACAGCAGGCACCCGTATCGGTTACCTTGCGAACGGCAACCGGGCACGTCGCCCACAGTCGCTCCGAAGTAACAGGCTGTAAGTCGTTCTTAGACAAACTCCTCCTGCTTAAGCCGCGAACCTGATCTCTAAATCCCCCATAAGAGTAATAACAATGTGCCAAAACGGACGGTATTCTCCAGCAGTTGATGCAAAGTGACACTACTCTATGACCGCAGGTGTGCCCGTAGGACAACTGCGTCGTGTTTGCTGCCTTCGCTTGACAGGCGCTCGTTCACTGAGATCACGCCTGCGAACTAATCGTTAGAAACCGGAGCTACGAAACCCATGACGCACTCCACCATCGTTGCATTTAAGCGCCGCATGACTTCCAGACAGGCATTCTTTAGCCGTTTCATGCCCGTACTGTTGGGCGCTCTCGCGTTGGTACCTGGCCCTGCGGCATGGGCGGCCTCATCCACAACCACCACCTTGTTTACTACCCCCGACACTCCGTCGAGTGGAGACGTCATCACCATGACGGCGCAGGTGGCGTCCACGCAATTTACCGTTGCGGGTGGTACTGTCACGTTTACAGATACCTATAACGGGGTTCAGGAGACCCTGGGTACAGTCCAGGTTCAATCGGCAAATGGAGCTGCGGGCACAGCCATTCTAAAGACGGAAGTCGGCGGAATAGGGACACATCAATTTGTAGCGAACTACAGCGGCACCCAGGTATTCGCAACCAGCTCGTCCTCGGTCGCGTCAGTAGTCTTCGCGGGGCCTTACCTGACATCGACTGCGCTGACAAGCGCCGGAGCCGGTCCCTTCACCCTTACCGGGACCGTAAATTTCTATGGCCCGTCGACTCCGTCGGGAAGCGTTACATTTACGGATACAACCTCGAACTTCACTTTGGGCACGGTTGCCCTCAACCCAAGCACATTGCAGACCGGCTTTGCTCCGTACACCAGCTATCCCATCTCCGGGGAAATCACCACCGGAACCGGTGGCACCATTGCACCGGCGATCGGCGACTTTAATGGCGATGGCCGTCTCGATTATGCAGTCCCAACGAATTCCGGTCCTATCGTCATTCTGTTAGGGAACGGCGATGGCACATTCACCAACGGCACATCGATTACCACCACTCTGTTCACACCAACTTCCGCAGTCGTGGGAGATTACAACGGGGATGGTAACCAGGATCTTGCCGTCCTCGGCGCTACCGGGTCGGTCAACATCTACCTGGGCAACGGTAATGGAATGTTTCAGGCCGCCAAGAACTACGCTGTGGCGCCCTCGTTGTCAAACCCGTCATCACGAATCCTTGCCACTGCAGACTTTAATCGTGACGGCATAGCGGACCTGGTCGCTACCAATTCCGCGCTCAACGAGGTTGCCGTTCTGCTGGGTGTCGGCGACGGCTCGTTTCTGGCGGCTAATTACTATTCAGTCGCGACCACGGGTACCAGCACTCCCGGATCTAGACCCTGGAATGTGGTGGTTGGTGATCTGAACAAGGATGGCTTTGTGGATATCGTCACCGCGTCTGACGGTAGCGGCACGTTTAGTGTGCTGCCCGGCAATGGCGACGGCACATTCAAGGCAAATGTTCTCATCACCACCCCGGCCGCCCAGGTTGGTTCTGTTGCGCTTGGCGACTTTAACGGCGACGGACTTCTGGATGTTATAACCTCGAGTGCCCCTGACCAGAATGTCTATATCCTGAAAAATACAACAACCACCGCCGGAGCCAGCCCCACCTTTACCAGCGGCACAAGCTATCCCATGAGCAATGGTCCATATTATTTGGCCGTTGGCGACTTCAACCGGGATGGCAAGCTTGATATCATCGCCGCCAATAGCGGCGCGGCCATAACCGGCCCGCCGGCCATCCCTGCCGCGACTGCCGTAGGTGTCCTGCTTGGGAATGGAACCGGTGGGTTTGGCCTCGCGACCTATTATCAGGTCGGCGGTGCCTCCTACTTCGCGAATGCTGCCGATATCAACGGAGATGATCAGGTAGACCTGACAGCTGTGACTGCAAGCGGCGTGAGTGTACTGTTGTCGGGTGAATCCGAGTCGGCCTCACTGAGCAACGTCTCTTACTTCGGATGCCACGCGCAATCCATCGTTGCGACCTATGGTGCTAGCGGCAATTATGGAGCCAGCACTTCTGCGCCGCTCAGTGCGACTCCAGGAACAACGACTACCGCACTCGGCCTCACCGTAACGCCTGCAAATGGCGTAGTCGGTCAGCAGTTCATGTTGCAGGCGACCCTGTCTCCCTATAACTATGGTTCGCTCAGCACAAACGGAGGAACGGTCACCTTCAAAACCCCCGGTGGAACAACCATCGGCACTGCGACGCTCTCCGGCGGCGTTGCGACCTATATCTATACGCCCACAGGTACCGGCTCCTTCAGCGTGATCGCATCGTATCCCGGGGTTTGCGGTTTCTCCTCCAGCACCAGCTCGACCGTCACTGCGAATGTCTTGAAGGCGTCGGTCCTTACTTGGGCCACGCCCGCACCCATAACCTACGGTACGGCCTTGAACGGTTTGCAACTGGATGCTACGGATAGTGTGCCGGGAACGTTTGTCTACACACCGCCGGCCGGTACCGTCCTGAGCGCGGGAACCCATACGCTCTCCGTGACCTTCACGCCCACCGACGCTACCTACGGCCAAGAGACCACGACCGTATCGCTTATCGTGAATCCGGCCGTAACCATCATCACCTGGCCGACGCCCTCACCCATCACTTACGGTACCCCGTTGAGCAGCTTCCAGCTGGACGCTACGGCGTCGACTGGCGTCATCTCGGTGCCGCTCGCCAGCTACTATAACGACAGCGGTATCTACGATACTGGTACCACCTACACTTCCGGTGGCTTCGATCACGACGGCTATTCTTACTCCAGCTCTACGCTCAGCGGTTCCGTCGTCTTCAACGGTATGACGTTCAACCTGGGCCCGGTGGATGCGCCCGACGCCGTTTACGGCACCGGCAGTAACCCGATTACCTTGCCGGCAGGCAATTACTCGAATCTTTATCTGCTCGGAGCAATGGTCAATAACGTTCATCCGCCAGATGATACTCAGATCTTTACGGTCACTTACACCGATGGTACGACCTCTACGCTGAGCCAGAATATAAGTGACTGGTTCAATGCTGACGGGTGGCCCGGCGAGGCGGTCGTCAACTGCGCCGAGAAGCGGAACTACCAGGATGGTTCGCAACAATCAGATTCGGTCTGCGTTTACGGATACGATCTGGTTCTTGATCCCACCAGGACCGTCTCCACGGTGACGCTGCCCAATGACACCAACATTGTCATACTCTCCATGAACTTGACCACGCCTTCGATACCGGGAACGTTCGTTTACACGCCCCCCTCGGGTACAGTCGAACCCGTTGGAACCGATACTCTTAACGTGTCGTTCACTCCCACCGATACTACCGATTACCAGTCGGCAACGGGCAGCGTCAATCTGGTGGTGACCGCTCCCGTCGGGACCGCCGTCACTCCCACCATCTCGTGGCCCAACCCGGCAAACATTACGTACGGCACTCCTCTGAGCTCTACCCAGCTCGATGCGGTCGCAATGGGTACTCCAAGACCCACGACTGCCGCCCCCACCAGTCAGCTCAATGTGCTTTCAACCTCGACGGACGGTACCAGTTACGGCCTCGCTGGCTTCGACGGCAGCGGCAACACGTATTCCTACACGAAATTGAACAATGGTGCAGTGCAGTTTGTGGGCGCGACCTTTAACCTAGGGGCACCCACTGTTCCCAACGCTATTTCGAACGGCGCAGTCTACACGCTGCCAACACCGGGCAATTATTCCGCGGTCTACCTGATTGGCGCCGCAACCACGACCGGGCAAACGTCACAGCCATTCGTTCTCAACTATTCCACCGGCAATCCGGTCACTCAGACGCTCAACATAAGCTCATGGGCGCAATCGGCCGGCTACACCGACGAGACCATCGTCGCCACGACACCCTACGCCAATACTCAGGGTGGCGGGGAGAATTCGGGAACCTACGACCTATATGGGTACACAATTACGGCCGATCCTACGAGAACATTGGTCAGCGTAAGTGTTCCGAATAACAGAGCCATAGTGATCATGGCCCTTGGGTTTGGTACGAATACTCAGGTCGTCGTGCCTGGCACCTACGCCTACACTCCAGTATCTGGCACCGTGCTCTCTGTCGGAACACATACACTTTCCGTGGTGTTCACGCCCAGCAACACTGCTGGTTATAACAGCGCATCCGATAGCGTCCCGATCACCGTGGTCAAGGCAACGCCGATCATCAACTGGCCAACCCCAGATGCGATCGCAGTGAACCAGGCCCTGACGAGCACACAGCTCGACGCCACCGCATCGGTGAATGGCACAGCACTGCCGGGAACATTCGTCTACTCTCCCGCGGCGGGTTCGTCCTTCTCGACCGCTGGTACGTACACGTTGAGTGTGACCTTTACCCCCAACGACACTACCGATTACACCACCGCGATGGGCACAGTGCAGATCGTGGTCGGCGCGGGCGCCACCGGCGTCACCGGATCGACGGGATTTCAATCGAGCGAATGCTGTTTCTTCAGCCAGCCGACTCCGTATTCAATTACCTTGAACGGATCGACAGCCGCTCCGACCGGAACTGTGACTGTGACCTTTGCAGGCCAGACCCTCGGAAGCGCCACCCTGGTGCCAGGATCGGGCGCCACCTCCTCTGCGTCCTTGTTGCTCAATAGCATCTACTTCGCTGTAGGCAACAACAACGTATCTATTAACTACGGTGGGGATACGAATTATGTCCCCTCCGCGACTGCGGCTGTCATTCCTCTACGCAATCCGGCGATCGAGGTCAACCCGACGTCTGTGGGCGTGGGCAGCACGTGGGCCATCCCATACGCGTTCCCTGTGGCCGGGACCATGTCCTTCAACTTCAACCCGGGTGGGGGCGGCGTTTCCGACTTCACCAACAATACCGGTTCCAGCTCCTGCTCCTCGGGCACGGTGGAGACCGCAGGTTTTGTCTGCACTCTGAGCGTTGGTTTCAACCCGGCGTTGCCCGGAATTCGCAGGGGAGTTGTGCAAGTCAACTTCACCGATACCCAGGGCAATGCCGAACCGACTCTCTACCTGTTCCTCTCCGGCTTGGGTGATGCGGCTCAGATCACGTTGGGCAGCGCCACGCAGGTCATGCTGAATACGGGTCTGAATCAGCCTCAGAGCCTGACCTTTAATCCTACTGACACCACCACCTCCACGCTCTACGTGGCCAACAGCAACCTGGGGATAATAGACACGGTCCCCTCAACCGGCGGTGTACTGACCAGATGGAATGCCGCCAACACCAAAAACCTTGTTTACCCGACAGACGTAGTCTTTGACGCTTTCGGCAACCTGATCGTCGCGGACTCCAATGCCGCGAAGGTCTGGGAATTCAATCCTTCACTCGCCGAAACAACGGTGGGCACCGGCTCCTTCACACTGGGGCTCCCCACTGCGGCCAGGATTGACTTTGCGAACGACATCTTCATTGCGGATGGAGGCGCTACGCCCCGGATTCTCATGGTCCCTGGCGAGACGTTCGACACCGCACTCTCCGCCAGCGTCCTGCTCTCTGGCTCGAGCGTAAGCTTCCCGCAAGCGCTCGCGGTCGACAACACGGGATATAACCTGTTCGTCGGCGACGGAAACCTGAGTACGATTCAGGAGATCAGTCTCCCCGGCGGCGCCACATCGACCGTTAGCATCTCACCTTGCGATAGTACGGTGACCTCATGCGCGTTCAACTCACCGGGCGGCATGGCCTTTGACCCCAACGGCGATATGTTCGTCGCCGATAGCGGCCAAAGGGTCCTGATGGTGCCGAGCAACCACTCCACCGGCGGTCTTACCACGCAGTTGCCGATCACGGGGCTTAACAATCCCACCGCCATCGCGCTCGATGGTTCCGGCAACGTCTACGTGACCGACCTGAACACCAGCGTGGTCAAGTTGCTGGTGAACAGCGGCGCATTGACTATCAACCCCTTAAACGCTTCGGTGATCACAAAACTCACCAACACCGGCAATTTGAGCCTCACCATCAACTCGCTGACGTTCGGCCACGGAGCCAGCAGCAGCTTCACAGAAACTGACACCTGTACTACTGGGCCCATCGCGCCGGGTGCTTCGTGCAACATAACCATCAAGTACTCCAACGGAAGCGGCGCGGCGACGGATACGCTCACCATCAACAGCAACGCGTATTCCGCAACCGGGGTGACCATCAACCTCACCAACTAGCCAATGTGGTGCGCGAGAGCGCACCACGCAACCTATTGACTCAAGACAAAACGAGCCGTGCTCAACCAGAGCACGGCTCGTATCTTTGGACAGCTCAAACGGAATTCCTTCAGACCACTAAGTCAGCTGCAACTTATTTTCGTTCATGCCGGCTACATTGGTTTGTATTGCGAAAAGGCCGCCGCCGAATCGCTCCCAATGCCCTGGTTCTGGTGATGCCGAAGTAATGTAAAGTACATTTCCTTGCGGGCCGCCAAAAGTGCAGTTCGTCGGCCGGCTGACCGGTAAGTCGATGACCCGATCAATCCTTCCGTCGGGAGCAACACGCACAATGCAGCCTCCACCATATCGGCAGTTCCACACATACCCGTCTGCATCGATGGTCGAACCATCCGGTCCTCCGCGCTCGAAACCCTGGAAAAAGGGTTGCTCTCCAGCAATGGACTTCTCGCCGAGATCGTACGCATACGACCAAATGCAGTTCTGCAAGGTATCGCCGAAATAGAACCTTGACTTGTCGGGACTCCAAAGCAGCGTATTCGAGATGCCGACATCGCGGCGCCATTCAGAGTTCGACCCATTGCCGTCGATCCGGTAGAGAACACCGTCCCTGCCGCCCGCCGGAAAGGCGTCGCCATTTGCCTTCACATTGTTGCGCATCGACCCCACCCACAAAGCACCAGCGGGATCCACGGCCGCATCGTTGCAGCGAACAAAGGGCCAGCCCGGAAGAGCAAACAAGGACACAGGAGCCGCATGGCTGTCCGGTTTCCACAGCGCGATACCCGAGCCGAGAGATAAAGCCAGGGTGTCTTCGCGGCTGGTTTCCATCACGCAGGTCACCGGCTCGGCGAAGAACCAGGTCTTCACCGAGCCGTCGTTCAACGTGTAGCGATGGACCAGAAATCGATTGATGTCCGTCCAGTAAATGCATTGGCTAGCCCGCCGCCACAGAATTCCTTCCCCACAAACATCTCCGCTGGGGGCGATGCAAATCGGCTCTTCGATCTTCAGTTGATTCTGCAGAAACATCCTCCATAGTGCCGGCGATCATAGTAGGCATTTAGGGTTTACATTGCAAAAGCGCAGTGTCACAGGCGGCCTAGTGGGCTGTAACAGTTGATTCAGTAGTAGAACCAAATCTGCGAAAATGCGCGACTCTTCTGGGCGCTGCGGCTCTAATGCTTTGTATCAGGGCGCGACTTTAGTCGGGCCGCAAAGGGCTGAGGGGAATTGGGCTTTAGCCCCTGCGGCACTACCGAATGAGCTGTTACAGTCCGCTAGGCTCGAACCATCTCCACCATAGCTGCACTGGCCGCCGGCAGATCGATGATCAATTGTCCGTCGTGCAGCGGTGCCGTCTGCGGCTTCTTTGGCTTCCACATGCCCGCCGCGGTAACCTCCCCTCCGCCCAGCGTGATCCCAGTGGTCGCGTCAACGCCCGGACCCGATAAGCGGGTGACCTTCGCCAGGTCATTGCTCACGCCGCCGGTCTCCACGTGCAGAACAGAGGGTGTTTCCCCTTTGTTGATCAGGGTGAGCTGCACCGTTCTTTCTGTCGGTGCTGTGGCATAGGCTCTGATCAGAGGCGAGTCGGTACGGACGTTCACTTCCAGCATCTGCCCCTGCGCAAACATGAAAGCGAGCAGCCCGTAATATTCCGCTCGGGCCACAGAATGCCCCTGTGCATCCTCGCCGATGGGCGAGTAGGAACTAATGAAGCCGAGTTGATTCACACCAGTTTCCATATTCACTCCGGAGCAGCCGTTATACGCGAGTGTGTACAGGTAATCGAGCGCCCACAGCGCGCCCGCCATGGTATCGCTTACCCCCGGCCGCCCGCCGCCGGAAAACGAGTTTACCTCGCAGATGCGAAACGGAACACCGCAGCTCCTGGATGCGGCGCGCAATTGATCCAGTTGCGGTTGCAGTTTTGGGTCTCTCCCCAGCAACTTCTCGATGGTGCTTCCCGGATTTTGTCCTTCCCGGTAATAGTGATGCGTGAGCAGCACGATGTCGGTGCCTTCATCGGCAGCGAACCGGGTGACCCAATCCGTCTTTCCAGCAACATCGGGCCCGGCAAACCGAATCCCCGGGAACTGTGCCCGGAGCGCGGTCTTGTAGCGGCGATAATCCGCAAGCCAACCCTCGTACCCGTAACCCGGCGGCCGATGTTTTTCATGGGAGAAAAGATCAGGTTCATTGCCAATCTCAAAGGCCAGCAATCGCTCTCCGGCTATGGCCATAACCGCTTTTGCTTCGGCCACGGTGTCTTTTTCCGTGCCGCTGCCAAGGTTCAGTGCCCAGATCAATTTCCATCCCGTTTTCTCTAGAAAGCCACCCAGGTCTTTCAGGACGGCGTCGTTCACCGTGGTGCCGTAGGGAGTGGAAACCGCAGGCGCAAGAGAGGAATAGCTGGCATAGTCCGCCGTGTTTCCACCCACGCGAAGAACACCTTGCGTACCCAGTTGCCGCACCAGCTCCACGTAGGCGGTATTCGTAGGGCTCAGCAGACCGCGCCTGGCCACGGAAGAAATCTCGTAGCCGAGACCCCGGAAATAGCGTGGCACCGAAGGCAGCGTCCCGGCACGCCCGATCGTGATGTAACCCACCTGCGCATCCTCCGCAACCGCTCTCGCAACCGGGCACGGTGCGGCGAGCGCGGCGATCGCGGAAGCGCTCTTTGCGATGAAGTCACGACGATTCATATGTCCCCGAATTGCTGACGAACGGATTGAGCTGCTCCCCGTGCCCGATGAGTATAAAGAAATTGTTCTGCCATCCTCCGAGTCAGATCGGGTCAGGAGAAGAACACCATGGGAAAGAACAGTTTTTTCGGTCCAACTACAACTACCGGGGTCTAGCCTGCAACCCGGGTAACTGCCAAAATCTGACTATGGTAACCACCATAGCTGCGGAGCGGACAACGGCCTATGTTGTGCTTCAGCGCGTGCTCGGTAGGGCAAGATTCGTGTCTCTTCTCGTGCTGTTTGGCCTGCTGGTTATGTGCATTGTATTTTCCTGGACCACCCGTGGCGCGATGGCCCATCTGCCCTTCCTGAAAAGCCAACAAACGCAAGGGGCACCGTCGTTGTCGAACCAGACAACCGTCGTCGATTTGCATCCCTGGCAGATTGCGCAGGCACTCTCGCCGCTGGCAGTCAGCCGCGAAGAGGTGGAGTTCGCCCACGAAGCCGAGCGTCTTGCGGATCACGAGGTGAATCAGGCCTTTGCGGTAGCTTTGCGTCAGGCCAATACACAGCATCTTACCCCCACTGGTGAGGCGGTCGAGCTTTCTCAAAAGGTGGCGCAACTGCAGCAGACGGCGAAGGACGACCAGGCCCGGGTGCGGAGTCTGACGCCGCCCGCCGGCGCCGGCGAAGATGACCTGAAAATCGCCCAGGCGCAACTGGACCTTGATCAGGATGAGCTTAGCGATGCACAGCAGGATCTGGCGCGCGCATCCGGCGATGTGCGCACCGCCATTCAACAGGAGTTCGCCGCCCACCAGGCAGCCATGAGCAAAATGAATGCTCAATCGGGCAGCGATAGCCAAATGGCGGTTCTCTCCACCCGGCAGTATGGCACGTTGGCCGGCCGTCTTACGGCGTGGGCCAGCCAACGCAGCCGCTACCAACTGATTCAGCAGGCCATGCAGCAGGCGCACGCAGATGCAGCCAGTTTGACCACGGAACACAATGCGCTGGAAGCCCAGGCCAACGCCAGTGCCGCGGACGCGGCGACGGCAACATCGGCGGTGAATGGTGCGGGTGCGGCAGCGGCGAGGCTCGCAAACCTGCAGCGCAGAAGAGATCAGCGGCAGCTGCTCAGCATCTACGATGACCGCATTCAGACACAGCAGCAACTCGAAGGCGTCTATGGCAAATGGGCCAGCCAGATAGTGTTGCAGCATAAGATCGTGATGCACATGGCGATGCGATCGCTGGCGACGGTGGTCTGCATCTTGATCTGCGTCATCCTCTGCGAAACTGTGGGAACAAAATTGTTGGAGCGCCATGCCTTCGACCGGCGGCGTATGCAAACGCTGCGCACAATCCTGCGCCTCAGCGTGCAACTGGTCGGCGTGTTGGCTGTTTTGCTCATCACCTTCGGTGTACCAAGTCAGATCTCGACCATCCTGGGTCTCGCAACCGCCGGGCTTACCGTGGCTCTGCAAAGTTTCATCCTCGCTTTCTTCGGCTGGTTCATTCTTATGGGCAAGAACGGAGTGCGCGTCGGCGACTGGGTTGAGATCAATGGCGTTGCCGGCGAAGTGGTCGCGATTGATCTTTTTCGAACCACCATTCTGGAAACCAGTGATTGGGCTCAAAAGGGCCATCCCACCGGACGCCGTGCGACGTTCATCAACAACTTCGCCATATCCGGCCAGTTCTTTAACTTCTCTACCATTGGCCAGTGGATGTGGGACGAGATGGCGGTGAGCATTCCCTCCTCTTCAGAGACGTATGAAAAGGTCGCACTGATTAACCAGGCAGTCGCGGAAGAGACACACGAGAGTGCCCAGCTTGCCGAACAGGAGTGGAAGCGCGTTCCGCGGCAGAATAGCCTCTGCCACACCAGTGCGAGTTCATCGGTCAATCTTCGTCCCGCGGGCTCTGGCGTCGACATCCTGATCCGCTATGTCACCCGGGCCGCGGATCGTCTCGAGGTGCGCAACCGCTTGTACGCACGGGTGATCGATGTGCTCCTCAAGCCCCAGCCGGTCGTTACCTCGTCCCAGCCGTCGCCGCTTACCGCTGCGGTGTTAGCCGCGAGTGATCCCTCGGACCACGATCCGACAGACAAGCGCGCGAAGATGTACTCCTAGTCACACCCACCGAGCGTCACCACCCCGGCTTGTCATCCCGATCGAAGCGTACGCCGATTTTCCTATAAAAAAATGCTTTGTATCAGGGCATGGCTTTACAGGCTGCGGAAAAAGTCATTGTTGTGAAGGGTACGGCCTTCAGGCCGTACATATGATCAAACAACCAAGCGGCCTTTAGGACCCGAAGGCAACCCGACAACAACCGCACCCTGGCCGCTTAACCCTACAGCGCTCCATACTACGCAAAATCACACTCTCCTCCATTTGCATCTACACTTGTTGGTCGTAAGTTGAAATGGAGTGAGAAGCATGGCAAACAATCGCGGCGTAATATTCGAGGGTCCGGGCAAGGTCGAAGTACACAACATCGATTACCCCACCTTCAAAGATCCCCTGGGCAAGCCCATCGAGCACGGCGTTATTCTCAAGGTCGTTTCCACAAATATTTGCGGATCCGACCAACACATGGTCCGCGGTCGCACCACGGCTCCCAAAGGGTTGGTTCTCGGACACGAGATCTTGGGGGAAATCATCGAGAAGGGCAAGGATGTTCTCTTCCTCAACATCGGCGATCTGGTTTCGGTGCCCTTCAACGTGGCGTGCGGGCGTTGCCGCGCGTGCCGCGAGCGCAACACCGGCGTTTGCCTGACAGTGAATAAAGCCCAGCCGGGTGGCGCATACGGTTATGTCGACATGGGCGGTTGGGTAGGCGGCCAGGCCGACTATGTGCTGGTGCCATTCGCTGATTTCAATCTCCTCAAATTCCCCGACAAAGATCAGGCAATGAGCAAGATCCGCGATCTCACCATGTTGTCCGACATCTTGCCCACGGGCTTTCATGGCGCAAAAACAGCCGGGGTGGGTGTCGGTTCGACAGTGTATGTTGCCGGCGCAGGCCCGGTCGGTCTCGCTGCGGCGGCCTCCGCCTCCATCCTTGGTGCAGCCGTCGTTATGGTCGGCGATCGCAACAAAACACGCCTGGCGCACGCGAAGAAAATGGGCTTTGAGACCATCGATATCTCACAGAGCGAAAGCCTCGCCGACCAGATAGCCGCCATCGTCGGGGAACCCACCGTGGATGCCGGTATCGATGCCGTTGGGTTTGAAGCCAGCGGTCACGGCTCGACCGATGAACCCGCGCCTGCAGGAGTCTTGAACTCGCTCATGGAGGTTGTGTTTGTCGGCGGTGGCGTGGGCATTCCCGGGCTGTACGTCGTTCACGATCCGGGCGCGCCGAACGAAGATTCCAAACATGGCATCCTGAAGGTTCGCTTTGGTAAAGGCTGGTCCAAATCGCTGCACTTCCATACTGGCCAGGCACCCGTGCTGCAATACAATCGCCAATTGATGCAGGCCATTCTTCACGACCGGATGCCCATCGCAAAGATCGTGAATGCCACCATCATCTCGCTGCAGGACGCGCCCAAAGGCTACCAGGACTTCGACCAGGGTGCGGCAAAGAAGTATGTGATCGATCCCCACGGCATGATTGCCGGCCAGGCAGCCTGACGCCTGGTAAAACTCTTGCGGTGCCCTCTCTGCGGGAAGGGCGCCGCAAGCCGGCCAAATCCTAGCGAGCCGTCCAGCCGCCGTCGATCAGGATGTCGGTGCCGGTAATGAACCCGGCGAAATCCGAGCAGAGATAGCAGGCCAGCGCGCCGATTTCTTCCACCTTGCCCCATCGTCCCACCGGCAGGTTCGCGAGGAATTGCGCATTGACTTCCGGATTATTCATGATCGCCGCGTTCATGTCCGTGCCGAACGGTCCCGGGCTGATGGTGTTGGCAGTCACTCCACCCGGAGCCAGTTCCAGTGCCAGTGCCCGTGTAAAACCGAAAAGGGACGATTTGGCCGAGGAATACGCTGTCCGCTCAGGTAGCGAAATATGGCCCATGATCGAGGCCATATTCAGGATGCGGCCGTAGCCTGTACCCTTCATGCCCGGAACAAAGGCGCGGCACATCAGAAATGTAGAGATCAGGGTGGAGTCCACCACGCCGCGAAACTCCTCCAGTGTGAAGTCGACCACTGGTTTGCGAAGATTGGTTCCCGCATTGTTAATCAGAATCTGCGCATGGCCAAAGTGTTCCGAGACGCCCCGCGCTACGGCCGCTACATCTTTTTCACTCGTCACATCTCCGGCGAAGAAGGCAGCCCTTCCGCCCTGCTCCGTGATCGCGTCGCGTACCCCCTGCAATCGCTCTACATCCCGTGCCACCAGCGCGATCTGAGCACCCGCCGCAGAGAGCGCCATCGCCATCGCCTTCCCAAGTCCACGGCTGGCGCCCGTGATCACGGCTGTCCGCCCCGAAAGATTGATTTTCATTTCCATCAGCGATCCCTTCAATGATCTTTTGTTCGCTATTTTGCGGCCATCTTTAAAAAGTTCTTGCCCCGCCCGAGCCCCGAGATTCCCCGCTCGCAAGATCATACCGCTCGCTCTGGATATCCCCTTGCTGGTACCCTGACCGGGCGGAATTTTGCCACACAACGAGGGTCTGTAAATGAAGCCGAGTCGAACCCGGTACAGCATTGTTGCCCTGGCAATCTCGCTGGCGATCCTCTCCTACGTGCAACGCGTTGCTATCTCCCAGGCCGCCGGGCCCATCTCCCATGATCTGCACCTCAATAAGGCACAAATGGGCTTGGTGTTCGGCGCCTTTGGCCTCTCTTACGCTGCCTTCGAGATACCGATTGGTCTCTTGGGCGACAAGATTGGGGTGCGGCGGGTTTTGTTGCAGATCGTTCTCGGCTGGTCGGTGTTCACCGCGCTTACCGGGGCGGCCTGGAACGTCGTCTCTCTCTGGGTGATTCGTTTCCTCTTCGGAGCCGGTGAGGC
>Ga0182015_10001981_pt1 | contig 25758 bp, 25 predicted proteins | sample 712P3MmetaG_FD_120478 | JGI IMG/M metagenome (GOLD analysis project Ga0182015, IMG submission 120478) | Permafrost microbial communities from Stordalen Mire, Sweden - 712P3M metaG | ecosystem: Environmental > Terrestrial > Soil > Wetlands > Permafrost | place: Sweden: Stordalen | collected...
GAAATAAGGAGTGTAGCCAAGTCCCTTGAAGTACAACCCAAGTTCTTCGTCGCTCGTCCGCGCCATCACCGTCGGGCCGGAGATTTTGTAACCGTTCAGGTGCAGAATCGGCAGCACCGCCCCATCTCTCGCGGGATTCAGGAACTTGACGCCCTTCCAGCTTCCCTCGAGCGGACAGGTCTCGGCCTCGCCATCGCCGACCACGCATGCCACGATCAGGTCGGGATTGTCGAAGGCCGCTCCAAAGGCGTGGACCAGTGAGTAGCCCAGCTCGCCTCCTTCATGCATCGAGTTTGGCGTATGCGGCCCGCAGTGACTCGGGATGCCCCCGGGCGTGGAAAACGAACGAAACAGAAGACGCATGCCGTGGATGTCCTGGGTGATGTCGGGATGCACCTCGGTGTAGGTTCCTTCCAGGTACGCGCAAGCGTTCAGCGTCGGCCCTCCGTGGCCAGGCCCTGAGATGTAAATGATATTTGCATCCATTTGCCGGATCAGCCGGTTCAAATGCACGTAGATGAAATTCTGTCCGGCGGACGTGCCCCAATGCCCCAGCAATCGCGGCTTGATGTTCTCCCTGCTGAGCGGTTCGCGGAGCAGCGGATTATCGAGCAGATAGATTTGTCCGACGCAGAGATAATTCGCGGCGAACCAATAGCGGTGCATCTTGTCCAACAACTCGGCCGAAAGCGGCCCATTCGGCTTCGCGCCGGCCGGTGAGTTCACCGTGCGTTGTGATTTTTCTTTGATTTCGACAACGGTGGATAACGCAGCGTCAAACTCAAGCATCTTTGCTCCTGAATTCACGAGGCGGGATTCCGGCAGAGCCATCCCGGTACGATTATATATTTGTCCATCCGAGAGTGGAACGGACATGCCGCGCGATCATGAGATCCTCGTTGGTGCTGATGACGCGCACTCTTACGCGGCTTTGGGAAGACGATATTACCGCTGCGTCGGCTTCATTGCTTGGCGCATCCAAACGAACTCCCAGAAAATCCAAGTCGTCGCAGATCTGTTTGCGAACCGCGGGTGCACGTTCTCCAATTCCTCCCGCAAAGACCAGCAGGTCCAATCCTCCAAGAACCGCGGCATACGCGCCAATATATTTCTTCGCCCGGTAGCAGAACAGATCCACAGCTTCCCGGGCCCGCACATCCTGCTGCTTCGTGTCGAGCAGCACCTTCATATCTCCGGACATTCCCGAAACCCCCAGCAGGCCAGATTCCTTATTCATTAGTGTATTGATCTCTTTCGCGGCCATTTTCTTGTGCTCGAGGAGATAGAGCAGCACGCCCGGATCAACATCACCAGATCTCGTACTCATCACAAGTCCCTCAAGCGGGGTGAAGCCCATTGATGTATCAATGCTTTTCCCCTCTTTGACCGCGGCCATGCTCGCGCCGCTGCCAAGATGGGCGATGATCACGCGCCCATTGGCGAGCTTTCCTTCGAGCGTGCACAGCTCGCTCATGACGTACTCGTAGGAAAGTCCGTGAAAGCCGTACCGCAGGATGCCCTGGTCGAAAAGGCTTCGAGGCAGCGCGTACATGCGCGCGACTTGTGGAAGTGAGCTATGAAATGCGGTGTCGAAACACGCCACTTGCGGAAGTTCCGGAAATTTCCGGGCGACGAATTGAATCCCCTGAATGGCAGATGGCATGTGATCGGGGTCGAGTGGCGCGAGCTGCTCCATTTCCGACAAGAATTCCGGAGTGATCCGTTCTGGGGTCTTGTGCCGAGGCCCTCCCTGGACGAGCCGATGACCCGCAGCGGCCAGCTGAGCGAGAAAACCGTGGTCGCTCATCCACGCTACCATTACTTCCAACGCAGCAATCGAGTCCCCACCATTGACCGGGGAATCCAACAGGGAAGTCCCACTCGAATCTGAAATCTTTAAACGAAAGCCAGAGCTGCCGGCCTGACCAACTGTGATCGAAAGGAGAAGTTCCTCATGATTTCCAGCTTCATAAAGGGCAGCCTTCAAAGTCGCGGACCCTCGGTTCATCGTTAAGACGCGTCTTTGAAGCGGTACCGTCATGAAGTCACCCTAAAGGAATGCCGGCTTCAATTTATTTACACTCCGGCAATCTTTGATGAAATTACATTTAAGGCTGTCAGCGAGAGAATTGCAAGGCCGGGGACTTTCTTCGGCGTGTCCGCATTAAGCTCTTCAAGGAAAAGTGCGAGGGGGCTACTTTTTCTTCTTCAGATCTTCGCTGAGGATTATCGCTTCGGCGACTTCCTTCATGGACTTCCGCCGCTGCCTGCTTTCTCGTTGCAGAGTCAGATAGGCGGCTTCTTCACTGAGCAGCAGATCGCGCTGCAGGATTCCCTTGGCCCGTTCGACGATTTTTCTGGATTCGAGGCGCCCTAAAAGCTGCGCGGTTTCGGTTCTGAGCCGCGCTCGCTCAACCTCCGCCCCGGCGAGAAAACCCAGTGTTGCGATCAAGCTGAGCTCTCGCGGATCGTGGGCGTATGGAGCGCGATTCTGCAGGTTGATTACGCCAGCCAACTGCCCGCTGCTCACCATCGGAATCGAAAGAAACGCTTCGAACCGGCCTTCGATTGAATCGTTGAAGAACACTTTGACTCGGGGGTCGGCAGACGCACCTTGCGCCAAGGCCGCCAGGTGGGGTTCTCCGACCGTCCATCCGGTCGCCTCGAGGACGGATTTAATTTTCACGCCGTTGGCAGTCTCGGGACTGGGACTGGTCCACGCTCGCAGGACAAGATCATCGCCTTCGGCGACATACACCGTGCACGTATCGCATTTCACGGCATCGGCCAGGACCTCGGCAAGCTCGCTTAGAATCTCGTCCAGCGGCGCGGCCGTGGAGATCCGGCTGGCGATGCGGTGCAGTAGCGCGACATCTGGGTCCAGTTGTGCTCCGTCGGTCGAATTATTGGGGAGCGTCGCGATGGATGGGGTCCGAATATCCGCCGAATAAGCTGTCCAGGACGTTCTCATAACTGAAGCTAGCAGGACGGAATCAGTGGAACAATTATGCTTTGGTATAGGGGCCCGTGGGAAAGCCATAAGAAAGAGCCGGCGGGGACGCCGGCTCTACTCAATCGGAGCTATCTGCCAGGGCGCGGCTTAAGCCTTTCGGCCATTATCACCAGTTCTGCAAGGGAGTCGGCCTTCATTTTCTGCATCACGTGGCCGCGGTGAACCTTTATCGTAATTTCCGTAACGCCAAGCTCCGCCGCCACTTCCTTGTTCATCAGCCCGGTAACGACGAGGCCCATCACTTCCCTCTCTCGCTCGGTAAGGCTATCGAACCCCGCGCGGAGGCTCGAAAGCCCGGCTTCTTCCTCACGCGTCGTGCGATCGCGGTCGAGAGCCTGATGAATCGCCTCCAGAAGTTCCTTCTTCTGAAATGGCTTCGGCAGGAACTCGATGGCGCCGGCCTTCATCGCCCGCGAAGTCATCGGAATATCACCGTGCGCCGTGACGAATATGATCGGGATTCGTATCCCGGTCTTCTCGAGTTCGTCCTGGAACTCGAGCCCGCTCATTCCCGGAAGCCGCACATCGAGCACCAGGCAGCTCGGCACCTGTGGCCGCGGCGCGCTTACGAATTCTTCGGTCGAGCCAAACACTTCCGCGCGCAGCCCGACCGATTTCAGCAGGCTTTTCACCGCGTCGCGAATGGACGCGTCATCGTCAACCACAAATACGATTGAGTCGGACTGGACGGTCGGCATCTACGACTCGATGGGAATGGTGAATTGAAAGACGGCGCCGCCGCAAGCTCCCGGCGCAGCCCACAACCGCCCCGCGTGCGATTCCACAATCGAGCGGCTGATGGAGAGGCCCATGCCGATGCCTTGCTCCTTGGTCGTAAAGAACGGCTGGAATATTTTCTCCGCGGTTTCCGCGCTCAGTCCCACTCCGCAATCCTCCACGACGATTCGGATTCCCGCGGAGTCTTCCCTGCGCGAGCGAAGCCATATTTCTTTCGCCGGGCCGGACGTGCCCTGCATCGCATCCATCGCGTTCATAATCAGATTCAGCACCACCTGCTGCAATTGCACGCGGTCGCCCCGCACGCGCGGAAGATCAACTTCGAGATCTGTTCGCAGCGCGAGCCGATGGTTCAGCGCCTCGCCGCGCAGAAACACCGTCAGCTCCTGAATCACGTCATTCATGTCCAGCCAGTCTCTCGCGGGAGCCTCTTTCCTGAATAGCGAACGAATGTGGCCTAGCACTTTACCAGCCCTCGTTCCGTCCTGGATGATGCGTTCCGCCGACTGGCGAGCCTCCGCCAATTCCGGGGGATTCGCGGAAAGCCACTCGACGCAGGCGTGACCGTTTGTCACCACCGCCGTAAGCGGCTGGTTTACCTCATGCGCGATGGACGTCGTCAATTCGCCCATCGTGAACACTCGCGACAGGTGCGCCAGGTCCGCCTGGGTCTTCATCAGCGCCTCCTGCGCCTTGCGGTGCTCCTCGATGCTCCTTCGCAGCTCCTCGTTGGATTTCCGCAGTTCCGTCGTCCGCACCGCCACGCGATACTCCAGCTGGTCGCGCGCCTCCGTCAACGCTTCTTCGCTCTTCTTCTTCGCCGAACTGACCCAACTCGCCACCAGCACGCAAACCACAAACGCCACAAAATAGGTCGTATCCGCCGCGCTCATCCAAAACGTGTTGAACGGGGGCACGACGTAGTAAGCGACTACAAGCGTTGACAGCACTGCCGCGAAGAACCCCGCGCCCGCTCCGCCGATCCACGCGCTTACCATCACCGCGACGAAAAACAGATACAGGAATGGATAGGCGAATACGCCCCGCAGCAGGATGGTGCAGATCAGCGCTGCCGCAACCAGCAGCGCCGAAATCGCGTAAGCCTTCACCTTCGATTTCGCCATCCCCGCCAACCCGCGCCGCCCCGGCACCCCCATCGACTCCTCCGAAGCATGGCTCTCCGTCTCCGTGCCGATCTCGAGTGCCGCGCCGCCATTCCAGGTCGGTTTCGCCGACGGCTGCAAGGCCATCTCACCGTGCTTGAACTCAGCAATCATGGATGATGAGTTCCTCAGCGCGCGTGCCGCTGTTCAGTTGGCAATCCTTCAACTGCCCGCAGAGTACCAAGCCGCCACGGCGCTGTCTAATCCGACGTTTTAATCTGGACAATCGGTCTTTTCCAGCTGCATTTCCGCCCTTGCATCGGCGGTTTCCTGCTGCTACCATGAATACCGTACTGGTTTAGTGCTATATGTTTCAGAGAGGGACTACATCATGGTAAGGCTCGGTAAATTAACAGACTACGGGCTGGTCCTGATGACCTGTATTGCGCGCGATCAAGGGGCTCCCCTTCGCACCGCCCGGGACCTGGCTCGAGAGTCTAAGTTGCCGCTCTCTACCGTCAGCAAGCTCCTGAAGGAGCTGTTACAGAGCGGCCTGCTGATTTCCCATCGCGGCATCAAGGGCGGCTACATCCTGGCGCGGGAGCCGCACGAAATTTCGGTGGTTGAAATGATTGCAGCGATCGAAGGGCCGATGGCGCTCACTGAATGCAGCACAGAAATTACCGGGCTGTGCAATCTTGAACCCTGCTGCCCTATTAAAACCAACCAGCAAATCATTAACCAGGCGGTGCGAGGAGTGCTTCAGAAGATAACTCTCTCCGACCTGATGCATCCCATGCACCTGACGAACATCAAGGACGCGCATGGCAGGCTTGTGCCGACAATTGCGTCTGGGGGAATCCAATGAGTTCGAGTAACGAAGCGATCCGGGAACTTGCGCAGCAGGAATACAAGTGGGGCTTCGTCACCGATATCGGCGAAGACCGCGCGCCCAAGGGCCTGAGCGAAGAGATCATCCGTTTCATCTCCGCAAAAAAAAATGAGCCTGAGTTCATGCTGGAATGGAGGCTCAAGGCCTTCCGGTATTGGATGACGCTGGAGAAGGCCCATGCGGAACCGAAGTGGGCCAACATCCACTACCCGCCCATTGATTATCAGGCGATCTCCTACTATTCCGCGCCGAAGCAGAAGCCGAGCCTGAATAGCCTCGATGAGCTCGATCCCGAAATCTTGCGCACCTATGAAAAGCTGGGCATTCCTCTCGCGGAGCAGAAAATGCTCGCCGGCGTCGCCGTGGATGCGGTGTTCGATAGCGTCTCTGTCGCCACCACGTTCAAGGGAAAGTTGAGCGAAGTCGGCGTGATCTTTTGTTCATTTTCCGAAGCGGTGCAAAAGCATCCGGACCTCGTGAAAAAGTATCTCGGCTCCGTTGTGCCCCACACGGACAATTTCTTCGCCGCGCTGAACGCCGCCGTATTCACGGACGGATCGTTCGTCTACGTGCCCAAGGGCGTCAAGTGCCCCATGGAGCTGTCCACGTACTTCCGTATCAACGCCGCGGAGACGGGACAGTTTGAGCGCACCCTGATCATCGCCGACGAAGGCGCTTCCGTCAGTTATCTCGAGGGCTGCACCGCGCCGATCCGCGACGAGAACCAGCTCCACGCCGCGGTCGTGGAATTGATCGCGCTCGACGACGCGCAAATCAAGTATTCGACCGTGCAGAATTGGTATCCGGGCGACAAGAACGGAAAGGGCGGAATATACAATTTCGTCACCAAGCGCGGCGCGTGCCGTGGCAAGAATTCCAAAATTTCCTGGACGCAGGTTGAAACCGGCTCGGCCATCACCTGGAAATATCCAAGCTGCATCCTGCAGGGCGATAACTCCGTCGGCGAATTCTATTCCGTCGCGCTCACCAACAATTACCAGCAGGCGGACACCGGCACCAAGATGATTCACATCGGCAAGAACACGCGCAGCACCATTGTTTCCAAGGGCATCTCCGCCGGCCACGGCCAGAATACGTATCGCGGCCAGGTGAAAATCATGAAGGATGCCACGGGCGCGCGAAACTACACCCAGTGCGATTCCCTGCTGATCGGCGACAAATGCGGCGCGCACACGTTCCCGTACATCGAAGTGAAGAATTCGACGGCGCGCATGGAGCATGAAGCATCCACGTCGAAGATTGGCGAGGATCAGATGTTCTATCTCCGCCAGCGCGGGCTGAAGGCCGAGGACGCCGTCTCGATGATCGTCAACGGCTTCTGCAAACGCGTCTTCCGCGAGCTGCCCATGGAATTCGCCGTCGAGGCGCAAAAGCTGCTGAGCGTAAGCCTGGAAGGCAGCGTCGGATAGAGATTGGCCGGCAATTTACTCGACACACGCTGCCGAGTAGATATCAGCATAAGTTATTGAAAATAAAGGATGGCGACCTAGATTACTCGACACACTTTTTAAGGGTCGCCTGCGCACTCAAAAAGGGAAAAACGGAATGAGCTTGCTCGAAATCAAGAACCTGCACGTCAGGGTCGAGGATCGCGAAATCCTCAGGGGCGTGAACCTGACGATGAATGCAGGCGAAGTGCACTCGATCATGGGCCCCAACGGCTCGGGAAAGAGCACCCTCGCGCAGGTACTGGCCCGCCGTGAAACCTACAACGTCACCAGCGGCGAAATTTTGTTCAATGGCAAGGACCTTCTGGCGATGAAGCCGGAAGAAGCCGCGTGCGAAGGGCTTTTCCTAGCGTTCCAGTATCCCGTCGAGATTCCCGGGATCAGCAACGCGTACTTCCTGCGCTCTGCCCTCAACGCAGTCCGCAAGTATCGCGGCCTGGAAGAAATGGACGCGATGGATTTTCTTCCGATGCTGCGCCAGAAGCTGAAGCTGCTCGACATGGACGATAAGCTGCTGAACCGCTCCGTGAACGAGGCATTTTCCGGCGGCGAAAAGAAACGCAACGAAATCTTGCAGATGGCCGTGCTCGAACCCAGGCTCGCCATTCTGGACGAAACGGATTCCGGCCTCGATATTGACGCGCTGCGAATCGTTGCCGAGGGCGTCAACGCCATGCGCAATCCGGAGCGCGCGATTCTGGTCGTGACGCACTATCAGCGGCTGCTCAACTACATTGTGCCCGACCGTGTGCACGTGTTGGTCGAGGGGCGCATCGTCCGCTCCGGCGGACCCGAGCTCGCGCTGGAGCTCGAAGACAAAGGCTACGCCACTTACGAAGCGGGCGCAGGCGCTTGAGTTTTTTTGGGCCCGGTTTGGTCAGGTGAAAGCGTGGGGTTTCAACCCCACGAAAAGGCGACTCTGCCGCCCAGGGCTTCAGCCCTGGGATTTTGGAAAGGATGACCGAGTGGCAACTGCTAGCCAAGCCATTGCGAGATACGCGGAAAGCTTCGGCGGATTCGAAAAATCCGCCTCTAGCCACAATATCGCTTGGCTGAAGAAACTTCGCCAGGAGGGGTTTGCTCGATTCAGCGAAGCCGGTTTTCCGACAACTCGCGACGAGGATTGGCGCTTCACGAATCCAGCCGCGATCGCGCAGACTCCGTTCCACCTGATCCGCAATGGCCATTCCCTTCCCTCGCAGAAGGATATCGAGCAGTTTCGGATGACAGGCGCCGGCTGCCGGCTCGTATTCGTGGACGGTCGCTTTGTGCCGGGATTGTCCTCGATCGGCAAGCTGCCGGCTGGAGTAACCGTGAGCAACCTCGCGGCGGAAATCGCGCGCAATCCGGAGGCGATTGAGAAGCACCTGGGCCGCTACCTCAACACGCAGCGCGATTCATTCGGCGCCCTGAACACGGCGTTTCTCGAAGACGGCGCGTACGTGCACATCTCCAAGGGCGTCGTTCTGGAAAGCCCCGTCGCCGTCCTGTACGTTTCGACCGAGCATGACTCTCCCGCGGTGAATCATCCCCGCAACCTGATCGTGGCGGAGGAAAACAGCCAGGCGACCATCGTCGAAGACTACGTGTCGCTCGGCGGCGGACAGGCGCTCTGCAACACGGTGACGGAACTTGTTGCCGGGGACCACAGCGTGGTTTCGCATTACATGATCGAGCGCGAGCACACCGGCGCTTTCAACGTCTCCACGCTTCGCATCCAGCAAGGAAAGACAGCGAACGTTTCTTCGCACTCCGTGCTTCTCGGCGGAGCCCTGGTGCGCAACAACATCCATCCGGTTCTTGCCGGCGAGGGCGGCGAGTGCCTGATCAACGGACTATTCATCGGCAACGGCCGCCAGCACCTCGACAATTACATGCTGGTCGAACACGCCAGCCCGCACTGCGACAGCCGCCAGTTCTACAACGGAATCCTCGATGGCCACGCGCACGGTGTGTTTCACGGCCGCATTATCGTGCATAAGGACGCGCAAAAGACCGACGCGAAGCAGACGAATCGCAACCTGCTCCTTTCCGATAGCGCGCAGATTGACACCAAGCCACAGCTCGAAATCTACGCGGACGACGTGAAGTGTACGCACGGCGCGACCATCGGACAGATGGAGGAAAACTCTCTGTTCTATCTGCGCTCGCGGGGAATTGACGAAATGTCCGCGCGCAGACTGCTGCTGGTTGCGTTCGCGAGCGAATGCATGGACCGCATGAAGGAAGGTCCTGTGCGCACGCACATTGAGAAGCTGATCCACGACCATGCGTTTCGCCTGGCCGCGGCTTCCCTGGGACGGGTCGCATGACTACTGCCGCCAGAAAGCTCGATGCCGAACAGCGCCCGGCGCCTATAGGCGGCGGGCTTGACGTCGCGCGAGTTCGCGCCGATTTTCCGATCCTTCAGCAGAGAGTTCACGGAAAGCCGCTGGTTTACCTGGACAACGCCGCCACGTCCCAGAAACCGCGCGCGGTGATTGACGCAATCGTGCGCTACTACGAGGGAAGCAACGCCAATATCCATCGCGGCGTGCACTACCTTTCTGAAATCGCGACGAAAGATTACGAAGCGGCGCGCCGCACGGCGCAGGAGTTCATCAACGCTCCGCACGCGCACGAGATCATATTTGTGCGCGGCGCAACGGAAGGCATCAACCTGGTCGCGCAAACCTTCGGCCGCGCCCGCGTTCAACCCGGCGACGAAGTGCTGATCACCGCGATGGAGCACCATTCGAATATCGTGCCGTGGCAGATTCTGTGCGATGAAAAAGGCGCGAAGCTCCGCGTCGCTCCGATCAACGATCAGGGCGAGCTGCTGCTCGACGAGTTTGCAAAATTGCTCGGCCGGCGAACGAAGCTCGCCGCCGTCACGCATGTCTCGAATGCGCTCGGCACGATCAATCCCCTTAAGCGGATGATCGAATTGGCGCACGCTCACGGCGTGCCCGTGGCGGTGGATGGCGCGCAGGCCGTGCCGCACATGAAGGTTGACGTTCAGGCGCTCGACTGCGACTTCTATACTTTTTCGGGCCACAAGGTTTACGGGCCGACCGGCATCGGCGTCCTGTACGGCAAGTCGGCGCTGCTCGAAGCCATGCCGCCCTACCAGGGCGGCGGCGACATGATCAGCTCCGTCACATTCGAGAAAACCAGCTACAACAAGCTGCCGTACAAATTCGAGGCCGGCACTCCGGACATCGCGGGCGTCATCGGACTCGGCGCGGCGCTCACCTACGTGAACGGCCTCGGTATCGGCAATATCGGTGCGCACGAGCACGACCTGCTGGTGTATGCGACCCAGGTGGTCTCTGCAATCCCCGGCGTTCGCTTGATCGGCACGGCAAAGGAAAAGGCCGGCGTGCTCTCGTTCGTGATCGAGGGCGTGCATCCGCACGATATCGGAACGATCCTCGACCAGGAAGGAATCGCCATCCGTACGGGGCATCACTGCTCCCAACCCCTGATGGATCGCTTTGGCATCCCCGCGACTGCGCGGGCGTCGTTTGCCGCCTATAACACCCGGGAAGAAGTGGACGCTCTGGTTCGCGGAATTGGAAAAGTGCGGGAGGTGTTTGCCTGATGTCCGACCTGCGCGATCTTTACCAGGACGTAATCCTGGAGCACAGCAAGACTCCGCGAAATTATCGCGAGTTGCCGGCGGCGGACCACAAGGCCGAGGGCTTCAACCCGCTCTGCGGCGATCGCTTCACCGTCTATGTCACGCTCGACGGCGATACGATTCGCGACGTTAGCTTTCAAGGGTCGGGTTGCGCGATTTCCAAGTCTTCCGCTTCGATGATGACGCAAAGCGTGAAAGGCAAAACGCTGGCGGAGGCCGAAAAAATCTTCGAGCGCTTCCATGAAATGGTGACGGGACACGCTCCCGCGGCCGGAAATGAATCCGAGCTGGGGAAACTGACCGTATTTTCCGGCGTGTCCGAGTTCCCTGTTCGCGTGAAGTGCGCCACGCTTGCCTGGCACACGCTGCATGCCGCGCTGGAAGGCAAGCAGGACGCTGTTTCAACTGAGTAATGGAGAGTAGTTGCATGAGTGAATTCATCGAACTAATGCGCGAATGCGCCGCCATCGCGATTCCGAGCGGCAACCCTTCGATACTGCCTGCCGGCACCGGCGTGAGGGTGATGCAATTTCTCGGCAGTAGCTGGACGGTGACCAGCGCTCACGGAATGTTTCGCATTGACGTGAAGGATGCGGAGGCTCTTGGCCTGACGCCTCCCTCGCCAACCGAAGCGCCCGCGGGCGATCCGCCTGCCTTCAGCGAAAAGATGGTCTGGGACCAGCTGAAGACCGTGTTCGACCCGGAAATTCCCGTGAACATCGCCGATCTCGGCTTGATCTACTCGTGCGTGACCAAGCCGCTCGAGCAGGGCGGCAACCGCATCGAAATCAAAATGTCCATGACCGCGCCGGGATGCGGCATGGGCGGCGTGCTGAAAGCGGACGTCGAGGGCAAACTTTCGAAGTTGCCGGACGTGAAGGAAGTAGACGTCGAAATTGTGTTCGAGCCGGCGTGGGGCCCGTCGCGCATGTCCGAAGCAGCCAAACTTCAACTCGGTTTTGATCTCTAGGACGACGGCGGCGGGCTGTGGTGGGGTTTTTCGTACTTGGCGCTCGCGGATTTCTTGGCTTGCCGCGCCATCATCGTGCGCGCGCCGGTCCAGACCAGCTGCAGTCCCGCGAAGATCGCGATCAGCGCAATCACCACTTTGAGTTTTCGCGCGGGCACCCGCTTCGCCAGCAAGCATCCGATCACCACTCCAGGAATTCCGCCTTCGAGCAATCGCACCAGCACGGGGCTGCTGATCGAGCCAAATTTCCAGTGGAACGCGCTGCCGAGCACCGCGAGCACGAGGCCAAACAGAATGTCTGTGCCCACCACTTCCGGCGGCGTGAGCTCCGAATAGTTGAGCAGCAGGACGGTTCCCAGCGCGCCGGCGCCAGCGGATGAAAAGCCGGCTTCGACTCCGATAGGAAGCGCGAGCCACGGAAGCCAGTTGGAATTCTTGCGCGCGAAGCCTTGATACTGAACGCGGGGAATAAACGTGACGCTGGAAGAAGCGGTCAGCAGCAGCCCCAGCAGGATGATCACAGTGGGACTGCTAGCGTCGGTGCTCAGCAACCGAAGACCATACGTGCCGATGGCGAGGCCCGGAACCGCGCCCAGGGTCAGCAGCCACAGATAACGCCAGTGGATGTGCCGGCCCGCCAGATAAAAGGGACCGGCGATAAGCCGCAGAACTCCGGCGAACACGAACGCCGTTCCCACGGCGGCGCCAGCGGGCAATCCGACGATCAGCACCAGAGCCGGGACCGTGAAGCTGCCGCCCCCGATTCCGGTTAAACCCACTGCGAGCGCGATGAGGAAGCCGATCAAATAATGCATTAATCGGACCGTTTCGACTCAGTGTGAATCCCGCACTCGAGCTTCGCTCCAGCCCATCGGCCCGATCGCGGATCGGCCCCGGCGGCGGGAATCGCGGTGCACGGCTCGCAGCCGATGCTGCGGTATCCGGCGTCGTAGAGCGGGAGATATTCTATTTTCTCGCGCGAAGTGCGCTCCCAGACCTGGCCCCAGGTCCAAGCGGCGAGCGGACTGACCTTCAGAAGGATCTTGCCGCCCGGCAGTTTGTGGTGCTCGACGACTTTGAGATTCTTGCGCGTGGGCGATTGCTCCCGGCGCAGGCCGGTGAACCAGACATCGAACTTTTCAAGCGCCTCGAACAGCGGCTCGACTTTGCGCAGATGGCAGCACCGGCCGGGATCCGTGCGATTGAGAATTCCGAACGCGGCTTCCTGCTCGGGAACGGATTGCTTCGCCGCAAGATTCCACACGTTCAAGTTCCATTCGCGCGCCATGCGGTCGCGATACGCGTAGGTTTCCGCAAAATGATATCCGGTGTCCAGGAACAGCACGGGAATCTTCGGGATCCGCTTGCGCAGCAGATCGAGCACGATCATGTCCTCGGCCTGAAAGCTGCAGGTGATGCAGACTGTGCCATTTTTCACAGCCGCGGAATTTTCCGCGAGCAGACGGTCAATCGCCGCTTCGGCGGAGAGCGTCTCGAGCTCTTCAGAAACCACCGGCGTGGTCATGATTTCCCATTCTCCGGTTCCAGAGAATAATTGTCGCGCCATTTGCGAAGGACCTTCATGATGCGGTCAACCGCCTCTTCGTCGGTGTCGTCGGTGATGCGCACGGCGAAGAAAGAGTCGGGACCAAAAATCATGCGAACCACCTGCTTCTGGTCAGTGCCATCGTCAAGCGGACAGAAAACCGTGATGTAGCCGGAAAGCCGAAACGCCTTCGCGACGGTGACGAGTTCGTGCGAAAGAAAATCATTCGGTCCCGCCAACTGCACCTGCCAGCCTTCGTCAAATAGCCTGCGCTCGACCAGCTCGGCGACACGAGGGCGGCCCTTCAGCCAGATAGCAGCCGCGGGATGGCCGAAGCGCAGGATGCGCTCCTCCCTCGTGCTGTGCTTGCGCTGGGCGGCCGTTTCTCGCGGGCCTTGTCTCCGCTCCATCGAACGCTCGATGATTCCCGCAGCGACGGTCGCATTCGTCAGCGGATCAATGACAATAAAGCTGCCGGTGATGCGATTCAGATGATAGGGATCAACAAATAGCGGCAGAGTTGTCTTCACATCCACGGCGGCAATTTCGTTCAGATCAAGCTTCGTTGCCGGCACGTGCTCGAGCGTGTTGATATCCACGCGGTAGCGAATCTGATTGATGCGCGCGCGAACTGTGCGCGTGGTGTGCTTCAGAACGTAAATCTTGTGCCGGTCGAGCGGTTCCGAATGCATCCAGACGAGGACCGCCTGAAACTCCGTGCCGGACGAGGGGGGATTCGCTTCGCCGACGAGCATGTCGCCGCGGCTCAGGTCAATTTCGTCCTCGAGCGTGATAGTAATCGAGTCTCCCGGAAGGGCGGAGTCCGGCTCGTCTTCAAAGGCGACGATGGACTGGACTTTGGTCCTTACGCCCGAAGGCATGGCCACGACGCTCGACCCCGGATGCAGCGTGCCGGAGACGAGCTGCCCCGCGAATCCGCGGAAGCTCGCGTCCGGGCGGATCACGTACTGCACTGGAAAGCGCAACGGCCCTGAAGCCGAACCCACGCTCGCGGGAATCGATTCGAGGTGCTCGAGCAGCGGAGGACCTTCAAACCATGGCATGCGCTTGCTGCGGCGCACCACGTTGTCGCCTTCGAGCGCGCTGACCGGCACGGCATAGACGTTGTGAATGCCGAGGTGGTCGGCGAATTCGCGAAACTCGGCGGAGATGCGATCGAAAACGTCCTGAGAAAAACCGACGAGGTCCATTTTATTGACCGCGGCGACGATGTGCTGCACGCCGAGCAGATGCGCAATGTAGGCATGGCGCCGCGATTGGCGCAGCACGCCCTTGGTGGCGTCCATCAGGACCACGGCGGCTTCCGCGGTCGAAGCTCCGGTGGCCATGTTGCGCGTGTACTGCTCGTGGCCCGGAGTATCGGCGATGATGAATTTGCGGCGCGGAGTGGAAAAATAACGGTAGGCGACGTCAATCGTGATGCCCTGCTCGCGCTCGGCACGCAAGCCGTCGGTGAGCAGCGAGAAATCGATCGGTCCGCTGGAGCGGTTGATTTTGCTCTTCTGCACGGACGCGAGCTGGTCTTCGAAGACGGACTTGCTGTCGTAGAGCAGGCGCCCGATCAGCGTGGATTTGCCGTCGTCCACGCTGCCCGCGGTGGAAAACCGCAGCAAGCCGAGTGCGTGCGTCAGCGATCCTGCGGCGCCCACCGAGTCGAAGGGCGTGGAAGAGGCGGACGGCGCGTCGGTGGACTCTGGCGTGGCGTTGGACATCAGAAGTAGCCCTCGCGCTTCTTGATTTCCATCGAGCCTTCCTCGTCGTGGTCAATGGCGCGGTTTTCACGCTCGGAGCGCCGGAACGAAATCATCTCATTAATAATTTTCGGGACGGTGTCGGCATCGGAGCGGATTCCGCCAGTGCAGGGCGCGCACCCGAGCGAGCGCATCCGGCACTTCACCATTTCCGTCTTTTCACCGGGAAGCGCGCGCACACCGGCTTGTAGCAGCAAAATCTGCTCGCCGCGCACGATGGCTTCGCGCTCCTTCGCAAAATAGAGCGGCACAATCGGAATTTTCTCCGCGTCAATGTAGAGCCAGACGTCGAGCTCCGTCCAATTCGAGAGTGGAAACACGCGGATGCTTTCGCCTTTGTGATGACGGCTGTTGTAAAGGCTCCAGAGTTCCGGGCGCTGGTTTTTGGGATCCCACTGGCCGAGCGAATCGCGGAAGGAATAGACGCGTTCCTTGGCGCGCGATTTTTCTTCGTCGCGGCGCGCTCCGCCGAACGCGGCGTCGAAGCCGCCTTCCGCGAGGCCGTCCAGCAACGAGCGAGTCTTCAGGAAGCCGCAGCACTTCTGCGTGCCAAGCGAATAAGGGTTGGCGCCATCGTCGAGCGCCTTCTGGTTCTTGTGCACGATCAGCTGAACGCCAACGTGCTTGGCATACCAGTCGCGGAACTCGATCATCTCGGGAAATTTGTAGCTTGTGTCTATGTGCAGGAGAGGAAACGGAATTTTCCCGGGATAGAACGCTTTCTGCGCCAGACGAAGCATCACCGAGGAATCTTTCCCGATTGAGTACAGCATCACCGGACGCGCGAACTCGGCCGCAGCCTCGCGCAGGATGAACATGCTCTCGGCTTCGAGCATTTTCAGGTGATCGAGTTGGCTTACTGCGGCCACGGTTTCGTCCTTGCCGTCCAGATCAAGATTGAATTCGCGCAACGCCATAAAAAATCCCGCCTCCCGGTCTAGCTCCGAGGGCGGGTTGGTTTCAAGCCTGTCTGTGTTGCGAACCTAGCTTATGAACCCCGGCGCCCCGAAAATGCACAGATCCGCGTCTTGCTACAACACGTACAACACGAATTCGGGGGCATTAAACTCATAGTGTACTAATTCAGTCTAGTCTTGCTGGATGCCCGTGTCAACCTGAGCGCCGACAATGTGTTACGGCAGCCACACCCTATTGGATGCACTGGAAGGATAGATTGACGCAGCGGCGCGGAATGCGCTAAAAACAACGTTAATGGCTAACTCAACTCGACCTTCCCGGCTTCTGAGCCCCCGCGATGCCGCCAAGATTTTGGGCATCAGCTACCCCACCCTGAAGCAGTGGATTTACAAGAAAAAGCTGCGCACGGTGACGACCGCGGGCGGCCACCACCGGATTCCCGAATCCGAGCTGGACGAATTTCTGCACCTGCACTCGGAGCGGCTGCCGGTCGAGTCGAGGCGGCCAAATTTTCGGCAAATCAGCGGCCGGAATCAGCTGGCTGGACGCGTGACGGAAATCAAGGTGGACGGGCTGATCGCGCAAGTGGCCCTTTCCATCGGCGGGCAGAAAATCACCTCCATTATCACGGCGGATGCCGTCCGGGAAATGCGCCTGAAAGTGGGAGACAAGGCAGCGGCGCTGATCAAATCCACGGAAGTGATGATCGTTCGCATCTAGGCTCGGTTCAACGTTCGCAATTCACACCTCGGCAGAGCCGTCCTCGTTCTACTCAATTCCGTGAAACGAATCGTACAGATTTGACGTAACGTGCGGAATCGTGTTAATTCGTATAGCGCGCTGCTGCTCGTTTGCCTGTGAAGTGCGCCGCAGATTCCGGAGGCTTCTCATGATTCGCAAGATTTCGCGGTCGCTCGTGGCTGTTCTGCTAGGACTCGCACTCTTCACGGGAGGCAGCCTCGGGGGCAGCCCATCGCCGCAAACAGGCAAAGCCGATCTCACGGTTTCCGCGGCGATCAGTTTGAAAGATGCGCTGGATGAAGCGAAGCAAACCTACATCGCGGCGAATCCCAACGTGGCGATCGCGGCGAACTATGGCGCCTCCGGGACGCTGCAGCTTCAGATTGAACAGGGCGCGCCGGTGGACGTATTTCTGTCCGCCGCGCCCAAGCAGATGGATGCGCTGGAAACAAAGGGACTCCTTCTCGAAGGCACGCGAAAGGACCTTTTACGGAACGAAGTGGTTCTCATCGTCCCGAAAGACTCCTCTGCGGGAATATCATCGTTCCAGGATCTGACGCGCGCCGATGTGAAGCAGGTCGCGTTGGGCGAGCCCGTGGCTGTGCCTGCCGGGCAATATGCGAAGGAAGTGCTCACCTCGCTCGGAATCTATGACGCGGTGAATTCCAAAGCGATTCTGGGGAAAGATGTGCGCCAGGTGCTGACGTACGTGGAAACCGGGAATGTGGATGCGGGCATCGTTTACGCGACTGACGCGATGTCGTCCACCAAGGTAAAAGTGGTCGCCACCGCTCCCGCAAAATCGCACGCGCCGGTGATTTATCCGGGGGCGGTGATCAATGCGTCCAAGAATCCGGCGGCTGCGCGGGCGTTTCTCGATTTTCTGGCGAGCCAGCGGGGCCTCGCCATATTTCAGAAGTACGGATTCGCTCCGGCGACTCCCTGATTCAATCCGCTGGCGTGTGGCTCGCCGCGATCAGGCGATGCGCCGCTCCACAGCCACGCCGATCGCGCGAATTTCCTTCATCAGCTGCGTGAACTGGTCCGGGTAGAGCGACTGTACTCCGTCGGATAGAGCGCGCTCGGGGTCGGGATGCACCTCGATGATCAGTCCATCCGCTCCGGCGGCGACCGACGCGCGGGCCATGGCCGCTACCTTGTCACGCTTCCCCGTGCCGTGCGACGGGTCCGCGACCACCGGCAAGTGCGAGAGGCTCTTGAGCACGGGAATCGCGGCGATGTCCATCGTGTTGCGCAGGGCCGTTTCGAACGTTCGAATTCCCCGCTCGCACAGGATCACTTTGTAATTCCCGCCCGCCATGATGTATTCCGCGCTGAGCAACAACTCCTCGATCGTGGCGGACATTCCGCGCTTCAGGAGCACGGGCCTGTCCACTTCACCGAGCCCGCGCAGCAAGTGATAATTCTGCATGTTGCGCGCGCCGACCTGCAGCACATCCACGTAGGGAAGCATGGCTTCGATCTGCGACGGGTCCATCACTTCGCTGACGACCAGCAAGCCGTTTTTGTCCGCTGCGTCGCGCATCATCTTCAATCCTTCGATGCCCAAACCCTGAAAGCTGTACGGCGACGACCGCGGCTTAAACGCCCCGCCGCGCAGGAGCTTCGCTCCCGCCTTGGCCACGCTCGCCGCGATGCTCGCGATCTGTTCCGGGCTTTCGACGGCGCAGGGCCCTGCCGCCACCACGACTTCCGTTCCGCCAATCGTCACGCCCTTGCCCAGATCGAGAACGGTCCCCTCGGGCCGCATGCTTCTGGCAGCGAGCTTGTACGGATGCGAGATGCGCACGATTTCTTCCACGCCCGGCGCGGAGCTCAGCGCGAGCAACTCCTCACGACGGCGGTCGCTATTGCCGACCACGCCGATCACGGTCCGCTCCTTGCCTCGAATCAAGTGCGCCTCGTAGCCGCACTCCTTGATGCGTTCGACGATATGGTCGATATCTTTGTCGGTCGCTGCACCCAGCATGTTGAAAATCATTTTCGAGTCCTCGCAGATTGCTAAGATTTCGTGCTGTCCGATCGCGGCGCGGAAACATACGACCCGAGAATCCGCAGATCCACCACCAGGTTTTCCAATTCGGCCAGCGCCGCGGCAACTTCCGGATCGCGCCTCGACGCCTGCAAGTCCAGATAAAAACGGTATTGCCACGGGCTTCCATGCACCGGCCGGCTCTCAATCTTCATCAGATTGACGTTCCGCCGCGCAAACGGCTCAAGCGAGTGAACCAGCGCGCCTGGCCGGTGATCGAGCTGAAAGACGAGCGAAAGCTTGTCCGCATTCTCGGCCGAATCCGCCGAGGCCGAAAGAAGCAAGAATCGCGTGTAATTCTCGCTGTTGTCCTCGAGATGCTCGCGCAGGATCACGCCACCGTAGATCGCCGCGGCGCGGCGTCCTGCAATTGCGGCGCGCGTGCGGTCGCCGGCGTGAACCACGGCACGCACGCTGCCCGCCGTGTCCTCCGTCACCACTCTTTTCAAACGCGGGTTCGCGACAAAAAACTGCTCGCATTGCGCGAGCGCAACCGGATGCGATTCAACCACCGCAACTTCGTCGAACGAACTCCCCGGCGCCGCGATCAGGTTGTGCGCGATCGGTATGATCACTTCCGCCAGAATATTCAACTGGCTGTCCACGAGCAGATCGAAAGACCTGTGGACCGAGCCCGCCAAACTGTTTTCAATCGGAGCGAGGATAAAATCCGACAGGCCGTCGCCGATCGCGCTGAACGCCGCCTCGAACGTCGGGCGCGGAACGAGCGAAATCCCTTCGCCGAGGAGTTTCACGGCTGCCTCCTCGCTGAAGGCGCCGCGCTCCCCCTGAAACGCCACGCGCGCGTTTTTCGCGACTTTCATTTTCGGGGCGGCCTCTTCGGCGGCCGCTGCGGCGCGCCGCCAAAACCGTGCTGTTGCTGCGTGCGAATGGATTCGTCGAGGATCACCTGATAGATTTTCGACACGGAGTCGATCGCCAGCGGGCCGGGATTCAGGCTCTTCATGCGGGCAAGAATTTCCTGTTCGCGCGCGGGGACGCGAAGCGCGGCGCCTTCGTCATCCTTGAGTCTTCCGACCTCCAGAGCCAGCTCGGTGCGGAGATTCAGAAGGTGCAGCAGGGCTGTATCGATTGCGTCGATTTTGCCTCGCCAGTCGGTGATTTTCATGGAACTCGCGTCGCCTCCCCGGCATCGAGCCGGAACAACAAAAAAGCCGCGCCCTCGCTTCGAGGTTCGCGGCCGGTATTCGAAACTTTGTGCGGCTGTTAGCTGCTGGTCTTGTCCGCGCGCGTTTCGCCGGCCCGCTCCCCCGCGAAGGGGAAGCGGTAAGTAAAGGCGAAATAGCTAGAGTACAAGTGCATCACGCGCTCTCGGCTATCCTTTGCAATTACTTCCGATTTGCAGCTCGAAACGCAACTATACAAAACGCCTTCGGGACGCGTCAAGCATCGTTTGAAACGAAAGCGCTTTAATTGGAATTCAGGAAAGCAGCTGCGGCTGTGAGCGAATGAATCCCGCGGCCAGTTCTCGAGTAAGCTCGGCGGCGGATATCTCTTTGCATCCGGTGACATTCTGGCCGCACCACAAGGGCGAGAAATCTCCGCTGCCGTCGCTTTCCGCCTTCGCACGCAACGGGCCCATGGCGGCGGCCGCCAGGGGAAACGCGGGCGCAAGAGCGCTGATCGAGCCAAGTTCCCTCATGACGCGATTCGTGATCCCGCGCGCGGGACCGCCGCTAAAGAGGTTTGTGAGCGCTGTGTGGCCCGCAGCTTCACTTTTCAGCGCGGCGCGATGCACTGCGCTGGTAGTCGCCTCCGGACAAAGCAGGTAGGCCGTGCCGACCTGCACTCCGGCAGCGCCGAGCAACATGGCGGCTGCGACGGTCTTCGCGTCCACAATTCCGCCGGCAGCGATCACGGGAACCTTCACCGCCGCGACGATTTGCGGCAGTAGCGCGAGAGTGCCGACCTGTTTGGTCAAGTCGTCCGACAAAAAAATCCCGCGATGTCCTCCGGCTTCAAGTCCCTGCGCGATGATGGCATCGGCCCCGCGCGCCTCGAGCCAACGCGCTTCGTCCACCGTAGTAGCCGACGAGAGTATCCGCGCGCCCCATTTTCGCACTCGTTGCAGCAAGTCGGCCGACGGCAAGCCGAAATGAAAGCTCACCACGGCGGGTTCGAACTCGGCCAGCACATCCGCGGCTTCGGCGTCGAACGGCGCACGCCCTCGACCCGTGGCGATGGCGTTTACGTCAAGCCCGAGCTCTCTGTAATAAGGAGAAAGCGCCGCTCGCCAGGCGGCTTCCCGCTCCGGGCTGGGCGTTGGAGGCTTGTGGCAGAAGAAATTTACGTTGAATGGTCCCGAGGTTTGAGCCTTAATCCGCGTTAATTCTTCGCGCATCCCGTCAGGACCAAGCGTGGCGCATGGCACCGAGCCTAACCCACCGGCATTGGAAACCGAAATGGCCAACGCGCTTCCCTGCACGCCAGCCATGGGCGCCTGGATGATGGGCAACTCGATTCTTAGAAGGGCTTGCAGGGTCATTATTGGGCCCGTGTCTTACAACGTTAGCGGAACGAAACAATGTTGCGTCGGCGACATCATCTTCTACGCCGCGCTGCCGATGCAGTCAACCGGCATTCGCGTGGGCGATTTTGGCGCGGGAGACTCCTGCTCGGCCTTCATAAATGAGGCTTATACCGCGCGCAATAATTGCAAATTTGACTTATCCGATGGAATCTCGCCTACTAGCTTGTGTGGCGCGGCATCTCTCGCATGCGAGGGAATTCGCGGCCGGTCGAATTAGAGGAAACCGATTGTCCATTGTGGAATGAGACGCTACTCTATGACGCGACCAATCAGCTATTCCGTATATGTAATCGTAGGGTGTGGGCCGCCCGTCTAAGCCACGCTTAGGCGAATGCGCCCCGCACCTGAAGACAGGTCGCGGGGCTTTTTGTTTTAGGAACGCGCGAAAGGCCAATTCGAGATGCAGAGCGACGCAATAAAAAAAGGAATCGCACGGGCGCCGGCCCGCGCCATGTTGAAAGCAACCGGGCTGACCGACGCCGACCTGGCGCGGCCGCTCGTCGCCGTGGCCAACACATGGAGCGAGGTGACGCCCTGCAACTTCCACCTGCGCACGCTGGCGGAAAAGGTAAAGGAAGGCATCCGCGCGGCGGGCGGCACGCCCATCGAATGCAACACCATCGTCATATCCGACGGAATCACGATGGGCACCGAAGGCATGAAGGCTTCCCTGGTTTCGCGCGAAGTGATCGCTGATTCCATCGAGCTCTTTGTTCGTGCGCATGCGTTCGACGCGGTCGTGGCGATCTGCGGGTGCGACAAGACTATTCCCGCCACGGTGATGGCGCTCGCGAGACTGAACATTCCTGGGCTGGTGCTCTACGGCGGCTCGATCATGGCCGGAAGATTTCAGGGCCACGATGTCACCATTCAAGACGTGTTCGAGGCGCCCGGCGCATTCGCAGCGGGCAAGATGACCGCGCAGCAGGTGACGGAGCTCGAAGACGGGGCGTGCCCCGGAGCGGGCGCGTGCGGCGGTCAGTTCACGGCCAACACGATGGCCACGGCGATTTCGTTTCTCGGAATTTCCCCCATGGGCGCAAACGAAGTCCCTGCCGTTGATCCGCGCAAGCTACAAGTCGCGATAGATTGTGGCAAAGCTGTGATGGAACTCCTTCGCAGAGACCTTCGTCCAAGCCAGATCATCACGCACGCATCGCTCGAGAACGCGATCGCGTCGGTAGCAGCCACAGGCGGCTCGACGAATGCCGTGCTGCACCTGTTGGGAATCGCCCGCGATGCAGGCGTGCCCCTGAAGCTCGACGAGTTCGACAAAATCTCGGCGAAGACTCCCATTCTTGCCGATCTGAAACCCGGCGGCCGGTTCACTGCGCCGGATATGTTTCACGCAGGCGGCATGCGGCTGCTGGGAAAGCGCCTTCGGGAAGCGGGTCTGTTGCAGGATGGGCCAACCGCTTCGGGACGAAGCCTTTTCGAGGAAATCCAAAGCGCTCAGGAGACGCCCGGGCAGGAAGCGATTCGGCCGCTCGCAAATCCAATTAAGAAGGATGGCGGCCTGGCGATTTTGCGCGGCTCGCTCGCTCCCGAGGGTTGCGTGGTGAAACTAGCCGGCCACGAGAGAATTTTTCATTCCGGCCCGGCGCGCGTGTTCGATTCGGAAGAAGCCGCGTTTGAAGCCGTGCAGAAGCAACAGATCAAAGCTGGCGATGTGGTCGTCATCCGGTACGAGGGACCAAAGGGCGGTCCGGGGATGCGGGAAATGCTGGCAGTAACGGGCGCTCTGGTCGGCCAGGGGCTGGGCGAATCCATCGCGCTGCTCACCGACGGACGCTTCAGCGGCGCGACGCACGGCCTGATGGTGGGACATGTGGCGCCGGAAGCCGCGCAGGGCGGCCCGATCGCATTCGTGCGCGACGGCGACAAGATCACACTCGACGTTCGCGCCAGGCGGCTCGACGTGGAAGCCAATCTCGACGAGCGCCGCGCGCAGTGGAAACCGCCCGCGCCGCGCTACAAATCCGGCGTCATGGCGAAATACGCGAAACTTGTTTCTTCGGCGTCCGAAGGCGCGATCACGAACGCCTGATAAACAGAAATTTTGCAATTCCAAGGAGAAGACTGATGGCAAAGATGTTCTGGGAAAAGGATGCAAACCCGAGGGCGCTCGAGGGCAAGCGCATCGCGGTGATCGGCTACGGCAGCCAGGGACGCGCCCACGCGCTGAACCTGCGCGATAGCAAGCTTGACGTGGTTGTCGGCCTGCGCCGCGGTGGTGCCTCATGGACGCAGGCGGAGCAGGATGGCTGGAAGCTCTCGGCGCCGATTGAAGCGTCCAAGGGCGCGGACGTGGTGATGATGCTCGCGCCGGATACTTCGCAGCCGCCGATCTACGCAAACGAAATCGCGCCGAACCTGAAGGCCGGATCCATGCTCATGTTCTCGCACGGCTTCAACATTCACTACGGCCAGATCACTCCGCCAAAGGAAGTGGACGTCACCATGGTCGCTCCGAAAGGTCCCGGGAATCTTGTCCGGCGGCAGTTTGAAGCTGGCCGCGGCGTTCCCTGTCTCGTGGCTGTCCAACAAGACGCCTCGGGACATGCGTTCGACCGCACGCTGGCCTACGCGCACGCTATCGGCGGCACGCGGCCGGGCGTCATTCAGACGACCTTTGCCGAAGAGACCGAAACCGATCTGTTCGGCGAGCAAGCCGTGCTCTGCGGCGGCGCGCGTGCGCTGATTCAAGCCGGATGGGAAACGCTGGTTGACGCGGGCTACCAGCCCGAATCCGCCTACTTCGAATGCCTCCATGAACTCAAGCTGATCGTGGACCTGATTTACGAAGGCGGAATCGCGGAGATGCACAAGTTCGTGAGCGAAACGGCGAAGTACGGCGACCTCACCCGCGGAAATCGCGTGATTGACGACCACGTCCGGCAAAACATGAAGAAGATTCTCGAAGAAATCCAATCCGGCGCATTCGCGAAGGAATGGGTGGCCGAAAACAAAGCAGGGCGCCCGCTGTATACGAAGCTTCTGGAGAAGGACAAGAATCACCCCATCGAGGCCGTGGGCCGGGAACTGCGCGCCCAAATGTCCTGGATCAAGCCGGAATCAACAGCCGCAGGCAGGAGCAAGAAGTGAGCGTTCGGTTGCTCGCGATGGCGCGGATGCGGCCTGCATGACGGGCGGCAACTGAATCATGGCGAGCACAGTTCCCTTCTCCCGAGTAGCGATCATCGGCACAGGCCTGATCGGCGGCTCGTTTGCCTTGGCGCTGCGGCAACTATTTCCCAGCGTATCCTTCGTTGGCTATAGCCGCGGGGGTTCGTCCGAACGCGCCCGCGCTGCGGGAGTGGTTGACGAAGCCACCCCAGATATGGCGGCCGCGGTGCGCGGTGCGGACCTCGTTTACATCGCCCTGCCCATCGGCGCGTCCATCGAATCGCTGGGCGCAATTGCGAAATCGGCCGGGCCGAACGCATTCGTCACCGACGCGTGCAGCACGAAAGCCGTCATCTGCCGCGCAGCGAAGAACCACTTTCGAGGCGGGGCGCGATTTTTCGGCGCGCATCCCATGGCGGGCAAGGAACAATCGGGCGTCGAGCACGCGGATGCGAAGCTTTTCCGCGGCGCGCCCTACGCCCTGATGGCAACCGAGGCCGACGCCGATCCGCGCGTGAAGGCGTTCGTCGAAATCGTTCGCGCCATCGGAGCGCGCCCGATCTGGTCCGATCCGGAAACGCACGATTGGGCGGTTGGGATCGTTTCGCATCTGCCGCAGCTTCTATCCGTGGCTCTCGCGCGCGTGGTGCAGGATGAAACGGACGAGACGGGCCTTCCGCTGGCCCTTTCGGGATCGGGCTTGCAGGATATGCTGCGGCTCGCCGGAAGCCCATACGACATCTGGCGCGACATCCTGCTGACAAATACCGACAATATCTCGCGTGCGCTCGATCGCCTCGCCCAAGCAGTGGATTTTCTGCGCACGAATCTCGCCAGCAAGGAAATTCGGCAGGAATTCCAGGCCGCGAACGACCTCTACAAGCAGCTGCGCAAGCCCTCCTGATTGACTTTCTCCCTGCACCGGCCTACAAGAGATCTGGGTCCCGCGCCAAAAACCTCCTTAGGAGAACTACGAGATGAAACTTCGAATAGCCGCCGTTGTACCTGTCCTCGTGCTGGGTTTTGCGCTGTCCGCATTGGCTGCGGACATCACTGGGCAATGGACTGCAACATTCAATACGCAAGTCGGCGAGCAGCACTACACCTACACATTCAAAGTGGATGGCGAAAAACTGACGGGCACGGCGAAGTCCGACAATGGAACGACGGACATACAAAACGGGACCGTCAAAGGCGACGACGTTTCGTTCGTCGAGAATCTGGACTACCAGGGCCAGAAGCTC